>CXWL01017590.1_pt1 | contig 57453 bp, 57 predicted proteins | sample 590931 | NCBI WGS metagenome assembly CXWL01 (sample SAMEA3498368, study PRJEB10139) | groundwater metagenome | biome: water well; material: biofilm material | place: Germany | collected 2015-04-27 | reverse complement strand
TTGTCGCCGTCCCAGACAATTGCACCATGTCGGGGGCGCGGAAGCAGCTCATAGAGTGCTGGAAATGTGCCCAAGAGGGCCGACTGGTAGTAAGGGAGGATTGGGCGGCCTACATCAAATCCTTCGATGAGCTGGGTCAGGGCATTGATCGATCCGGCATTGGGTGGTCCGACCAGGATCAGTCGATCAACATCGTCAGCTCCCGCCCACGTGACGACGGCGTCTTGGCTCTGTTCCGGCAAATCTGCGTCGCCGTACATCAAGAAATACCGTGCGACGAGGCTGCCCATTGAATGCGCGACGATATCGAATTTCACTGAGGCCTTTTCGATGCCGTAGCGTTTCTTGTAGGCTTGTTGAACGTATGCGCGCTTCGCTTCAATGAACTGCTTCAGCCGTTTTGCATTCTCCACATTGTCACGCCGCCAGTCATAGTCGAATTGGAAACAGGTGAAGTGATCGTCGCCGTAGTCGATGGCATGCAGTCCCAGCGCTTCGTCCCTGTATCCGCCGGCGCCCAGCGTCGTCAATATTCCTACATACGCGCGGATATCCAGTGGGATGCCGAACAGATTGATATGGACTTTGTCCAACACCCCGTTCGGTTCAACCCCGTCTCGCAGCTCGCTCAGCGGACGATTCCCCTCGATGGGAAGTGAGATCAACCGGGCCCCTTCAGGCGTGGTGGGATCGACGGATTCGGGATCGAAGGCGCCCCACACCATACGGCGAGAGTCACGATCGATGAGCTTGCTGCCCAATATACCGGGAATCACAATCACGGGATTACGGTCGGGCATGTGATACTGCGCAGACCGTTCATAGATGATTTTGACATCGGATTCATGCTTGCCAAATGACTGGCATCCGGTGAAGCCGATGGTGAGAGAGACCATCAGGATGCAACAGCGCAATGCCCGCTTCTTTACATTCGCCGGCTGATCGAGTCCGCAAGTGTTGGCCTGTATCATTGTCCAGCTCCCACAGCTTCTGTTCTCGGGTTATGGCGATTTATCAGTATTGCTGAGTCCTAATCCGCTTGGCTCGCTAACTCAATATGAAGAGCCATCGTCAGGATGCTCAAAAAGGCCGTCCAGCGCGGCCGCAGACGAATCGAAACCGGAGGCGTACCCTCTGGGGTACGTTGAGGATTTCGATGAGCCGAGAACAAAGCTGGCGGACTTTTTCAGCATCCTGTTTATAGTTGAACCTTCCCCCAGAACGCCCGATGCGCAATAACCTGATAGGCGACGATCAGACCGAAGCCGATGGGAAACCACCAGAGCCCGGCCTGCATCCCGTAGGCGCCGGCAGTCGCGTTCGTGACGGTCAAACTGTTGGCCGGATCGTTGGTCGCGATCAGGATGTTCGGATAAGATCCCCAGGCAGTACTAGCCAGCATCGCCAGGATCATGAGACTGGTCGAGTAGAACGATCCCGCATCCCATTCGCGTCTTCGCAGTCCGAGCGCCGCCACCAGCGCAACCAAACCGATGAAGGGAAAGACGTACCCGATTGGATGGGCGGCATAGTTCAGGCGGAAAGAGGGTTGCACGAAGGGAACGGCGGTCACCGCCAGTCCGACCAAGACTGCCACCGCCAATCCTGTCAGCCAGGCTGCACGGCTGGCCTGGCCGCGCAATTGGCCCTCTGTTTTCATGGCCAGATAGTTGGCGCCGTGGAACGCAAGGACCGCCGCGCTCGTCACTCCCATGAGAATTGTGAACCAATTGAGAATTCCCGGATCAGGTCCCATCATGAAGTCAGCCCAGAGCGCCATGAAGAAATAGCCGTCTTGATTGAGCGGGACGCCGCGGATAAGGTTGCCGAGCGTGGCGCCGAGCACGACGGCCAGCAACATGCTGGCGCCGGCAAACGCCGCGTCCCAGAACTGTCGCCACAAAGCATGAGCCAGGTGCGAACGCAGTTCGAGCGCGAGTCCGCGGACGATCAACAACCACAACACGATGATGAGGGCAAGGTAAAAGCCACTGAACCCTGCGGCATAGGCCTTCGGAAAGGCAAAAAAGAGCACGCCACCCGAGGCAATCAACCACACTTCGTTGCCGTTCCAGACCGGTCCGATCGAGGCTAGGGCGGTACGCCGATCCGATTCGGTCCGCGCGACGAAACGATAAATAATGCCCAGGCCGAAGTCGAATCCGTCGAGGACGACATAGACGGCCAGCATCAGCGTAAGGGCGCAGTACCAAAATGTTTCCATCACGCGTGCTCCGGCGACACCGAATGTCCGGAGGGTCCATGGCGAATGGTTTCCCCAATCAGAAATAGAAAGAGCAGCCCCAGCACCAGATAGAGGCCAAGAAATCCGAGCAACGTGAACAGCGCGTTGCCCGAATGGACGAGCGGCGACGCCCCGTCTGCCGTGCGCAGCAAGCCGTAGACGAGCCATGGCTGACGCCCTATTTCAGCGGTCATCCAGCCGGCAGTCGTCGCGATGTAGGGAAGCGGTGCGGACAACATGAGCAACCAGAGCAGCCACTGCGCCGTAAACAATCGCCCACGCCAAAGCCAAAGCGATGCCAGCCCCATGACGGTCACGAGAATGGTCCCGATGCCGACCATGACATGGTACGAGTAATACAGCAGCGGCAAATTATCCGGCCAGTCCTCGCGCGGGAAGGCATCGAGCCCTTTCACCTCGGCATAGAGCTCATCATAGACCACCACGCTGAGCGCATCCGGCACGATCAGAGGATTGTCGATCGTCATCGTTTCGGTATTCGGCTGGCCGATCAGAAGTAAGCCTGCGCCTCGCTCGGTCTTGAACAACCCTTCAAAGGCCGCGCCCTTGACCGGCTGGTGCTCGAACACCTGGCGCGCATTCCCGTGGCCTGTAGGAAACCCCATCAGTACTGCGGCGATCGCCCCGGCCACGACGCCGGTGCGGAGAAATGTCCTGGCATGCGCGGCATGTTGGCCTGACAGCAGATAGAACGCCCCAACCGCCGCCATGACGAACGAGGCGGTCACGACCGCCGCCGTCATGTTGTGGGTATATTGCCAGAGGAGCCAGGGGTTGGTGAGCAGGCCTGAAAGACTGTCCACAAACAGACGGCCATCGGGAGCGACAGAATAGGCAACGGGGTGCTGCATCCAGGCGTTTGTCGCCAGTATGAAATAGCCTGAGAGCCAGGAGCCGAGGAAAAGCATCAGCGCGGCATACCATTGCATGCGCTGGCTGAATCGTTTGTCGCCGAACAACAAGATGCCGAGGAATGACGATTCCAGAAAGAAGGCAAACATGCCCTCCATCGCCAGCACTTGGCCGATGACCCCGCCGGCAAAGTTGGAGAACTTCGCCCAGTTGGTGCCGAACTGAAACTCCAATGGAATGCCTGTGACGACGCCGAAGGCAAAGCTCAAGGCAAAAACTTTGGTCCAGAACCGCGCGACCTGATGGTAGTGGTCGTCGCCGGTGATGAGGGCTCGGCTTCGTAGATAGAGCAACAGCAGGGCCAGCCCCATCGTCAATTGGGGAAAAAGATAGTGAAAGGTACAGGTGAAAGCGAATTGCAGACGGTCGTACAGCATCGCACTCGGCATAACACCCCCATATGACCGATCTAGACAAAGAAAGCCTGCGCTTCATGGTGATCTGTCGTCCGGTGAGGAAGGGTCTTACAACGCGACCGTGTCAGCGTGCGGAGCCAGTGTGATGATCTAGCCCGCATTATTCATGAGCACTTCTGCTGCAATCGAGGATTCGCTGCTACGACGAGCCTTTGGCGGGCAGGCTCGCCGCTTGTCCCCTCGACGTACTGTTCAAGTACGACTCGGGGCCAAACGGCTCCGCGTGCCCGTCTCGCAACGCGACTCCGCGATTTCGCGACGAACTGTCATGAATAATGCGGGCTAGACTCTTACGATGAGGGCGAATGACAACAGGCGAAGTGTTGCCGCAAGCGTAGGCGAGTGATGGGAGAGGGATATTGTTTCGGCAGGCCTGCTGCTACTTCACACACCAACGCCATCTGTTTCATGTAGATTCGGCAATCGGCACAGGAAGCCAGATGAAGGCTGACGCGGAATTTGGTCAGCACCGGCAGACAGTCATCGAGATATTCAGAGGCAAGACCCGCAACGTTGCGGCAACTCGGTCCACTCTGAATCCATTGTGGCCTATGATCTTTCATCGGCGGAGCCTCCGGGGTGGACTGATCTCATCCCTGAGTCTCCCAGTTCTGAGGCTTCTTACACTGGCCGGCCTTCGCCTCGATTTCGATCTTATCCGAGAGCCGTTTCGACTGCAGCCCTCACCCGCTCCCGCGCCCTATGAAGCCGAACATAGAGATTGGTTTCGGTGATGTTCAGCATTTCACAGACTTCCTTGGCCTCTACGCCTTCGACATCGCGAAGAATCAAGACCTCTTTGAGGGTCGCCGGCAACGCCTCGATCGCGCGCTGCATTGAATCCACGGCCTGCTTCGACGCCAAGAGTTTCTCCGGCGTCTGGTCGTCCCAAGGTTGGGGCGGGAAGGCCCAGTGACCGGCCCAATCACCTGTCTGTTGAAAGCGGGACGGATCGACTGCTTCGTCGTTGTCGTCATCGCAGGACTCGAAGGCCGAGAAGGTCGTATGCCGCTTTTCGCGCACGCCGCGATCCTTGGCCTTGTGGATCAGAATCCCGCAGATCCAGGTGCGAAGGGACGACCGGCCTTCAAACCGATTCAGGCTTTCAATCACCGCCATCCAGGTGTCCTGCACCACTTCCTCAGCCACTTCCCGATCTGCCACATAGTTCATGGCCATTCGGATGAGTGCGCTATGGTGTTGATTCACCAGNNCTCATGGACTCTGTATAGGTGACAGCATCTGCGTTCATGACCGGTCTCCAATCTGCAGCAACTCCGTGATAAAGCCGGGTGCGCTCATGAGATTGACTTGAGTCTGGGGAAGGTTATTCAGAACCTCGACTCCCCTGGCATCGATAAAATCGACATGGGAACAATCCAAATGCACGGCTTTCTTCTGCAGGAGATACGAGCGGCACTCACCATCCAACAGAACAGCCCACTGATCCGTGATTTTTCCTTCGAGCTTGATGAGTACGTCGCTCCTGCTTTCTTGAATTTTTGTAATCTTGAGCATCATCTCCATCACTCCTTTGTGTTCGTCTTGATGACCGGATATATGGCAATAGCAATGCCAGGCTAATTACGTAGCAGGCAGCACAGCGTAAGTGCTTGATGTAGAAAGATGAGATGCGGATTTTTTAAGGCAGATGTGCGGATAACCACCAGGAATCAATTCCCAAAATATTGGGAGCGCCCCAATTAGTTGGGAATAATCCGCGTCGTTTGTGAAGCGTATCTCGTCAAGCGAGACTAGCGGGGGATATTGAAGTGTTGAGTGCTGAGATATTTAGGACAAGAGTAACGGATGAGGACTGGAAGACTATTCGCAAACGAGATACGAACGACGCTTCACGCTTCACGTTTCTCGCGTTGGATGCCCAATTTCTTCATACGAGCTTCGAGTGTGGTGGGATTGAGGTCGAGGATTTTGGCTGCGCCTTTTTCGCCGCTCACACGCCAGTTGGTCTGTTCCAGCACATCCATGATGTGCTGGCGTTCCATTTCTTCAAGCGTCAGCGTCTTTCCCGATCCAGCCTTGCCGCCCGGCTGGGAAAGCCAGTCGATCGGTTCCAATTCAGATCCTTCGCTTAAAATCACCGCTCGCTCGATCACATGCTCCAACTCACGAATATTGCCCGGCCAGAGATAGCGTTGGAGCGCGGTCATCATCCGCTCAGGAATTCGGTCGATCTTCTTGCCAAAATTCACCGCGAACTTGCGCACGAAATATTGCACCAGCAGGGGAATGTCGCCTTCTCGCTCGCGCAATGCCGGGAGGTGAATCGGAAATACGTTGAGGCGATAATACAGATCGGGACGATAGTGACCCGTCTTCGACTGTTGTTCGAGGTCCCGATTTGTGGCGGCGATGACCCGCACGTTGACTTTGAACGTCTGTGTCCCACCCACCCGCTCGAACTCTCCTTCCTGCAACACGCGTAGCAACTTGGATTGCAGATCGAGCGGCAGCTCACCGATCTCGTCTAAAAAAATCGTGCCTTTGTCGGCCAGCTCGAAGCGGCCAATCTTCTTCGTGAGCGCGCCGGTAAAGGCGCCTTTCTCGTGGCCGAACAGCTCGCTCTCGATCAAGCCGGCTGGGATCGCTGCGCAATTGACTTTGACCAGAGGACGGCTCTTCCGTGGACTCAAGTTATGGATCGCCCGCGCGATCAATTCCTTCCCGGTGCCGGTCTCGCCCGTGATCAGGACAGTCGAGTCGGTCGGGGCCACCCGTTCAACGCTCTTGAGGACCTTTTTCAGCGAGGTCGAGCCGCCGATCAGTTCTTCGAAGTTGTGCGTGACTTTGATCTCTTCCTGTAAGTAGACGTTTTGTGCTTCGAGCCGGGCCTTCTCCTGTTCCATCAACACTTTCTCTGTGATATCCAGGAACATCGTGCGGGTATAGGTGCCGCTGGGGTCTGGCCGCGACCACCACTGCATCCAGAGCGGCTTGCCATTGTCCTTGCGGCGCAGCTCAAGGACGACACCGCTGGTGTCCGTGCCGCGACCGACCGAGGCAAATGCCTCCTTAAGTCGACGTTTTGCATCAGGCGTATCGGGAACAAAATCTCTGCCGTAGAGACCCTCGACCTGATCCGCCGTAATACCCAGGGACCTCATCGCCGTGCGGTTGACGCGAAGCAACTTGGAATCGAGCCCCTCGTAGACGTATGCGATCGGCGCTTCGTCGAATAGGTCGCGCAGCCGCTCCTCGTTCTCCTTGAGCTGCACGTCCATACGTTCGCGTTCCAGTTCGGCCCCAGCTCGGACTCCGAATATCTTGAACACGGATAGCACGCGAGGATCGTCGTGCATCGGCTTGGTATCCATCACGGCGAGGTGCCCCATCACCGTACCGGAGCGGTCCGAGACGGGGATCGCCAAATAGCTCTCGACACCCAACTTGGCAAGATCCTCCCGATGTTCTGGAAACAAATCCTGTACCTTCTCGGGGAACAGGCACACTTCTCCAGCCAGCACCCGTTCGCAGGGTGTATGGGGCAAATCATACTCGAAGTTGTCGAAAAACCCGTCGCCCTTCCAAAAGGCCAGGGTCCGTACGCGGGCGCGGTTGCCTTCGACGAGCTTCGAGACAAAGGCATACTTGGCCTGCAGGGCTTCGGCCAGACTCTTTACCAGGGAATTGAAAAAGTCCGCGCCGGTCGTCGCAGCCGTCCCCTCGTCGATCTTTCGCAGCGTCAGGTCACTCTTGCGCATGGCGCGTTCGAAACGCAGCCGCTCGAATTCCGCGGCGGCCCTCGTCGCGAAGATCCCGAGAATCGACGTCGCCCGCAGGTGATCTGGCATCGGCTTGGAGTCCATGATGGCCAGATGCCCCACGACCCTGTCAGAGGAATCCACAATCGGGACACCGCAGTAGCTTTCGACACCGATGTCTTGAATCAGCTGGACGTGGGGATACAACGCGCGAAGCTCGTCCGGGTGATGGACGCATTTGCGTGTCAGGACGGTTTCACAGGGGCCGCGCAACGGCACGTCAAACTGCTGAAGCGGCCGACCCTTGCCCCATCCCGCTTTCGAGCGAAACTTGGCACCGTCCTCGCTGAGTTCGGAAATATAGGCATAGTCCACGCCGAGCGCGGTCGCCAGTTGCTGCACGAGCGACGGAAAAAACTGTTCGCCGATTTTGGATTCGACGCCTTCGACAATCTCCTGGAGGACAGTGCCGGTTTTGGCCAGATCGCGCGTACGAGCCTCGACCTGCTGTTCCAACTGCTCGTGGGATTGTTGGAGCGCCTGCTCCGCCTGCTTCAGTTCCGTAATATCGCGCGAGACCACCAGCAGCTTCTCCGGCTTGCCGTCCTTATCGAGGATGGCTGTGATGGAGACATCCCACCACTTGGGGATCTTCGTCTGCGTCGTCGGGAAATAGCCGGTAAACCTTCCCACCTGGCCCTGCCGCGCCTGTTCGATCGCAACCCTCGCGTGCTCCTGATCCTGCCCTTCCCAGAACTCGACCCAGGGCGAACCGACAAGTGGATCAAAGTCGAAAATTTCAAGCGCCGTCATCCCATGGGCATTCATGGAGAGGAGGTGCCCCTTGAGATCGAGCACCGTGATGCAATCGTGGCTACTTTCGATGAGACGAGCGGCGAACTCCTCGCTACGCCTGAGAGCTTCTTCGAGATGGGAAGAGGACATAGGCATCACCCTGTGACGGAGCTCAGTGGGCAGGCGAAACAGCAGGGAAGTCTAGCATCGGAAAGGAAAAACCTGCAACTACGGGCAAGTCGGTAAGGATCTTACGCAATAGAGAAAACGATCATGCGGATAGCTTCAACTCAGCATTCCTATCGCAGCAAGTGTAGCCGTACTTATGGCGACACGATGTGCAAAGAGGGTAGTCCTAGTGAGCGGGTACGAAACCTATCAAGGTATGGCATCCATCTCGCCGTTATTCAGCTTGGATTCGCCGCCCATGCAACGGTTGGACAGGACGAGCATTTTTGCCAATGATCGAGACGAACTCCGCAATTTGCTTTGCCGACATCGAGATCGGGTCGCGTAAGACAAGCCACTGAACTCCCTCGGCACAGGGTGGCGTGGTCAGCGAGCCGTGGTAGGAGAAATGGTGGCTGTTGGACGGGATAAGTTCTTGTGGGTTGAACCGGTGCTCTGAACCCAACTCTCCCGCTTTCATGGGAAGCATGGTCCAGAGTTCTGCGAGCGACTGGTTCGGCGCGCCTGTTTCAACGAGCACCCCGATCACAACCACATGCCCCTTCCGGTCTTTGTGGACCACGTGGATCTCCATCGGATAGGTCCGCCCATCGACGTGATGCTCGCTCGGATCATGGAAATGCAACTGGCTCAGGTAATAGGTCCGGCCGTTAAGGTGCAGCTCGTTCCCCGGCGGCACATTCACCTGGATCGTATGGCCGTTATCCAGCGCTCGCACAAGACCAGATTGATAGTGGAAGACCAATTGCTGCTGCTGCGCATGTCTCGGCATCGAGATATTGATCGGCGATTGGTGTGAGCCTGCTTCGTAGGCCATATAGGCCTGGCTGAGCATACCCCAGTGCGCGTCACTCTCCTGCCCCTCATAACTCCAATGGGAAGCCTCATGCTCTTCTGCCGCCCAGCTGTCACCCATGGCGCCGACCAGCAACAAGGACATCAAGAGGAGACGAGACTGCATAATCCCTCGGAAGAGAGTTATGAGTTTCGATAAGTGCGCCGAAGCCAGCATGACAGTACTTATGGCGAGACAATTTGTATGGCGTGTCCATCAGGATCACGCACTTGAAATCCCTTGGTAAATCCCAGCGCTTTGTTCGGCAATGTGACGACCGCAGACGAAATGAATTGCGCCGTCCCCCGCAGAGTCGCGGCGGCGGCCTCTGCTTCAGGAACGACCAGCGTCGTCTGCCAATGCCAGAGATCGGTCGGATGCGAATCTGTGGGGAATGGCCGTCCCGCCGTCGGCAATTCATACTCCAAGAATTCCACGCCGGGCGGACCCATCTTTGAAATCAGACCGGTCACGCGAGCCCTCGCACCAGGGAGACTATCGAGGTGTTCCTGTTCACCTCCCATGTTCAACGTGCCGCCGGCAACGGTCAAGCCGAGCAGGTCGCGGTAAAACTTGGTGCTGTTCTCCGTGCTCCGGATGGTCATCGCCGTGTGGTCGATACCTAAGAACACATCGGACTCTGACCTTTTCCAAATAGAGTTGCCTTTCCCTTCTGGAAACCAGAGCAGCTCAAGATTGTGCCCATCAGGGTCTCGGAATTTGATGGCCTTGATACCGGCGGCAGCCTGGTTGGAAATCGGAATCGTTTGAGGTCTTGGCGAGATCTGCCGGACGTGATGCTTCCGCAGTTGCGCCCAGGCCGCATCCATGTCACGCACGACAATGGCGATGTGTTGGAACCAGAGGTCGTTGCTGTAGGAGGGCACGGGAATCGGCCGCACGTCAGGAGGCGCCAGGAACTCGATCAGTTCAAGCTGTTGCTCGCCGAGCTGCATCCGGACCACGCGAGCCCGCACGCCGAAGACGCCCCAGAGTTGGTCGTATTCCGGCCCATCCACTTCCACATTGCTGACGAGCCTGAAAGCCAACACATCGGCATAAAATGCGACGGACCGGTCCATGTCCGAGACGGTAAAGCCGACTGAGCCCACGGCTGTCGCTGATGCCGAGCGACTTTCTCCCGCCAGGACCTGCATCGCAGGCACCTGTATAAGCACGGCGACAATTAGGCAGATTCGAATAAACCGGCTCGTAAACGGCATGGCTTACCCCTGACCCGAGGCCACCGGTTCTGCCGTCAGTGCGGCAGCCGGTCGAGCAACAGCGGCATAGCCAGGGGTATGGCCACGGACGGTTTGGAATTGAACGAGATCCTTTGTGAAAATGATATCGAGCAACCAGTCGAGCACCACACGGACCTTCTTTTCAATCCGCGGCAATTTGCTGAGATAGACCGCCCGCCACAAGGACCAGGCAATCACCCCCGAGAAATTGAACCCCAGAATTCTTGCCACGCCCGTGCGTCGCCCAATGGCGGCAAGAAGGCCGATGGTCTTGAACCGAAAGGGTTGCTTCGCCGTCCCATGAAAGGCTGCCGTGATATTGCGCGCCGCCACCGCGGCTTCGCGCATCGCATGTTGCCCCGTCGGCGGGTGGTAGCCGCCCGTCAGCTGATCCGAGATCAACGCGCAGTCGCCCAACGCCCAGACGCCAGGCCAGTCCGGCACTTCCAAAGACTCGTTCACGAGCAGGCGTCCCCCTTTCGTCTTACAAGCTAACGTCGCCAACAATGGATTGGGCGCAGTCCCGGCCGTCCACACCAGCGTGGTCGTCGTCAGGTCGGTTCCATCGCTCAAGCGAACGTGGTCATCCGACATCTCGGCGACTTTGACGTTGGTCCTAATTTCAACTCCTCGCTCCGACAATTTCTCATGCGCATACCGACCTAATTGCTCGCCGAGCTCTGGAAGAATCTCCTGGCCGGAATGCACGAGTACCAAGCGCAGCATATCGGGCCGCAAATGAGGATAGAACGGCAGCGCCTCCCGGAGAAAATCGTTCATCCCGGCAATCGTTTCCACCCCGGCAAACCCGCCGCCTGCGACCACAAAGGTCAGGAGCATCTCCCGTTCTGGAGCCGCACACTCAAAATTGGCTTCTTCCAGATGGGCGATCATGCGATTGCGGAGATAGATGGCATCGCCCAATGTCTTCATCGTGAGGGCCCGTTCCTCCAAACCTGACAGGCCGTAGAAATTCGTGACCGATCCGCAGGCCAGCACCAGATGATCGTACGGCATGATATGCCCGTGATGCGTCTCCCCGTGGATCAGACTGACCTGTTTCTGCTTCAAATCGATCGACTCTACCTCGCCGTGGAAGAACTCCACGCGACGCAAGAGTTTGCGAATCGGGTTGACGATGTTGGTCATGTCCAGATCGCCGGAGGCGACTTCGTGCAACATCGGGGTGAAGAGAAAGAAGTTTTCGCGGTTCACAAGCGTGATGCACACGTTCGAATCACGAGCCAACGTCTTTTCAAACTCGATCGCGGCGTAGACGCCGCCGAATCCTCCGCCCAGGATCACGACATGTTTCCGCCCAGGAATCACCCGGCAAGACCCTTCATGTTCGGCTCCATCCATTCGAGGGATCATCCGTGCAGCCTTTCCAGGAGATGGTCTCCCACCCGCAACGAATTGGCCATGATCGTCAGCGAGGGATTCACCGCTGAGCTCGACACAAAGAAGCTCGCATCGACGACGTAGAGATTGTCCAGATCGTGCGCCTTGCAGTTCACGTCGAGCACAGAAGTCTTTGGATCACGCCCGAACCGGATCGTCCCGCACTGGTGCGCGGTCCCAGCAATCGGGATTTTCTTGCCGAAATAGAGGTGCGTCGGCAGCAAATGATCTTCGCAGCCGATGCGGTTGAGCATGCTCTTGAGCTTGGCAGTGAGGCGCTGATGCGCTTCAAGATTGTTTTCCGTATAGGCCAGTGTAGTGGCACCGTCTTTCCCGACAAGCACGCGATTCTTGGGATCAGGCAGATCTTCCGAGGTCATCCAGAAATCGAGCGAATGTTTGGCCATCGCATCAAGGGCTTTGTCAGGAGCAAAGGCCGGTGCGCCTGCCCGTAGCGTATCCAAGTCCGACTTACCGATCATCGAAATGTGTCCCATCGGATAGTCCCAGTCAGCCGACTGATAGTAGAAATCATTGAGCCCGATGGTCTTCTGAAACACCGTCGGGTTCGGCCGTTTGGAGATCGCAAGCATCGCCGAGTTGTTGTGGCACATATAGTGACGACCGACGAAATCGGAGGAGTTAGCCAGGCCGTTTGGATGTCGGTCGCTCGCAGACCGCAGCAACAATGCCGCCGAGTTGATCGCGCCGGCTGAAACGACCACGATGTTCCCTGTGTAGGTTTCTTTTTGTCCGTTTCGCTCGACGTGAACGGCGGTGATCTCTCGACCCGATGAACTCGTTTCCAGCCTCGTGACCAAGGCACCAGTGACCATTGACACATTGGGGTATTGCAACGCCGGATCGACACAGACCACTTGCGAGTCGGCCTTGGCATTCACCAAACAGGGAAACCCGTCGCAGGTACTGCAGCGGATGCAGGCACTCTGTTCTTTGTGTTCCTCGTTCAACATGACGCCGACCGGCAGGTGAAAGGGTTTGTAGCCGCACTTCTGCCAGTCGTTGTGTAACTCTTGGATGCGGGGTTCGTGCGTGAGGGCCGGATACTTGTAGGGCGCGCTGGCTTTTGGTTCGGTTGGGTCCTCACCACGATTGCCGTGCACGTAGTACAGATGCTCCGCCTGGGTGTAATAGGGCTCGAGATCGTCATAGCCGATCGGCCATTCCGGTGAGACACCGCCGTGGTGCTTGATCTCGCCGAAGTCCTGCGCTCGCATACGCAGCAACGCCGCGCCATAGACTTTTGAATTACCGCCAACGTTGTAGTGGATACCAGGGTGGAACGTCCCTCCGTCCTTGTCCTTCCAGGTTTCTTTGGCTTTGTATTTGTTGTCGAGAAAAACGGTTTTGGAACTCCAGTTGTCCTTCTCCCTCGGCAAATAGCCGCCACGTTCTAACAGGCGGATTTTCTTGCCTGACGGCGCGAGCTTATAGGCCAGCGTTCCCCCACCTGGGCCGGTGCCTATTATGATGATGTCGTAATGGGTGGAGGTAGACATGGGAGGTAGTCGGAAAAAGGAGAGGGATCTTACAGAGGGGAAGGGGCGGCCTGGTTGATCCCCTGTGCTCGCGCGAACCGCACGCAAGACCCATCGTATTTCTAGATTGCGGGCGGTGCTCGTCGCATGCGCGCAGTATGAGGATCAATCCAGGCCGCCCCTTAGAATCAAGCCACCCATTACTGAGGGGGGAGGGAAAGCAGCAAGCTCGGTAGGACCATTTGTATAAGTGTGGTGCCGAGCCTCAGCACAAGTTGTAGGAAAGTCCTGCCACCCTCACCCCGACGAGGGAGGGAGGGGCAAGCACGCTTGGAAGGAGCATTTGTAGAAAAAATGGATCGACCTGATGACCTGAAGAAAAGTAGAATTGCCATCCAATAGCCAACGACCCCCACGATGGAGTGAGGAAAGGGAAGATGGTCAATCGATTTACTGGGCCTGACGGGCAAAGGCTCCTCGTTGAGGCCTTACAACGACAAGTACTCGTCCAAGGCGACCTTGATCTTAGTAGGAAAATCTCAGGGGTGGTTGAAGTGATACCTTGCAGCACGGGTCATCGTTTAATCACTCAAGATAGAAGTGACAATGACCTCTACTTCATCCTGTCTGGACGATTCAGCATCCAGGTAAATGATCGTGAAGTTGCCATTCGCCTGGCTGAGGAACACATAGGAGAGATGGCCTTGATCGATCCAAAGGCGAAGAGGTCGGCGTCTGTGGTCGCGCTTGAAGACTCTGTAGTTGCAAAGATAGCAGAGGTCAAATTCGTTGACCTCGCCGATCACCATCCATCTCTATGGCGCAATATTGCACGTGAGCTAGGTGACCGTCTAAGGCAGCGGAATGATCTGGTGAAAATGCGAAACAAAGTGACGAAGCTTTTTATTGCTTCTTCAACTGAGGCACTTCCTTTGGCATCGGCAATCCAGGCGGGCTTTAAGAGCGATCCTTTCCTTGTGACTCTTTGGTCGGACGGAGTTTTTGAGGCATCGGATTTCTCGCTCGAGGCGTTGGAACGTGCTGCAGAAGAGGCAGACTTTGCCGTACTCGTATTTAGCGCTGATGACAAGCTGTTTAGTCGGGGGCAAGAGCTGGATACGCCGCGTGATAACGTAGTATTTGAACTTGGGTTGTTCATCGGCGCAATAGGAAGAAAGCGAACATTTATCGTGCTCCCCAAAAAATCGAAAATTAAGATCCCCACAGACTTGCTGGGTATAACCCCAATAACCTACGCAGCGGATGACCCCAAGAACCTTCCTGAACAGATTGGGTCAATTTGTGCCGAATTGCGAAGGGTTCTTAGTCAGCGTGGCCCGAAATAGAAAAGTTTGTAGGAATGGCGTTAAAAGATGACATAGAAGCTGAGGTTAAGAAGATATTCAGGGAGCAATGGAGTACGCGCGACGGAACGGTTGTCCCTGAATCTGAAGACTTGGGGTTGGGAAATGAGGCGGTAAAACTCGAAGGGACAGTTCTATACGCAGACATCTCTAGATCAACAAGAATGGTAGACGCTCATAAAGACCATTTCGCTTCTGAGGTGTATAAGACGTATCTGTACTGCGCCGCTAAACTCGTTAGAGAAGAGGGTGGAGCCATCACAGCCTATGACGGAGACCGAATCATGGGTGTATTCATCGGTAGTTCAAAAAATACGTCCGCTGTGAGGTGTGGGCTCAAGATCAACTGGGCTGTGCGCGAGGTTATCAACCCAACACTTAGGGCCCAATACCAAAATTCAGATTACTCTCTGAAGCAAGTCGTGGGAATCGACTCTAGTGCATTGTTTGTTACTCGCACTGGTGTAAGAGGTGCTAACGACTTGGTCTGGGTAGGGCGAGCTGCGAATTACGCTGCTAAGCTGACAGAACTTGATACTGACTATCCAACTTGGATAACAGGAACTGTTTATAGCAATATTCACGACTCTGTGAAAGTAACCAATGGAAGGCAGATGTGGGAAGCAAGGAGTTGGACGGCAATGAACGACATGTCAATTTACCGATCAAACTGGTATTGGCCCATTTAAGCCTGACAAACAGGTTTCCAGCCCTATTCCCAGCTAGACAACGTATTAAACTTTTTACCAGGGCGATACTCATGGAGCCCTATAGTTTTCCCGGAGAGTTATTGTCTTTGCCCTTTGGGGTGGAAGAGAACAGTGTCAGGAACCATTCGCGGCGCGGGGCGCCAGGATAGACCTCCCATTTATCTTGCCGAGGATTCAGCCGAAGCTTGTTCCTGACGCCTGAACTTGGTGACGGTCATGCCCGCGATACCCCAGTTGTCGGTCTCGACCTCTTCGATCACCACGAACGTCTGGGCGGGCTTCTTGTTCAGGATGTTGAGCAGGAGGTCCGTTACTCCCTTGATCAGCGCCTCTTTCTGCTCGAGAGTAACCCTCTCGCGGGTCACTTGCATGTGAACGTACGGCATGATGTGCTTCCTTTCATCGGATGTTCAGGGCGCTCTTTGGGAGCGCCCTGAACAGGTTGAGTTACCATTTCCCTGCATGGGCGCCGCCGTCGACGTGGAGCACCTCGCCCGTGACAAAGGTCGCGTCCGTCAAGTAGAGCACGGCATCGACGATCTCCGATACCTTGCCGATCCGTTGTATTGGGTGCAGGGTCTTCAAGAATCCATGTGTCTCCGGTTTGTGCATCGGTGTTTCGATGATGCCGGCGCCGATGGCGTTGAACCGGATGCCTTCTCCCGCAAACTCGATCGCAAGGGCCGCCGTCACGGCGTTCAGTCCTCCCTTCGTCAACACGGAAATGGCGGCCGGCACCCCGGCGATCGGTTGGTCGGCCAGCGTTGTCGTGACGTTGACGACATGCCCGATTCCCTGCTGCTTCATCTGCCGGACAGCTTCTTGAGTGACATAGAGGAACCCGGTCAGATTCGTCGAGACCAGCCGCTCGAAGTCCTCTGTCGTGTAGTCGGTGAAGGGTTTGGGAATAAAGATGCCGGCGTTGTTGACCAACACATCCACGCTACCGAACCTCCGGACGGCGGTATCGACGATCCGGCGCGCGATCTCTGGCTTGGCAATATCGCCGTCCACGAGTGCCAAATTATCGGAGGGCGCCAGGGTGCCCGCCGTCGAGATTGTTCTTGAGTTGGCCACCACACGATAGCCATGCACAAGCAATGCGGTGGTGAGGCCGAGCCCGATTCCGCTGGAGGCCCCGGTGATGATGGCTGTCTTCTGTGTCGTCATGATGCGGCTCCTTTCGATAGGTGATCGTGAAGTGAATGCACTGTCTCCTATGGACCAAGGTAATGCGTGAACTGTCCTATGGCAATATGCTATCGTCTAGTAAGTACACTTTCGGCTTTCCAAATGGAAAGTCTTCTGCAGTGCGTAAGGATGTGTTAGATGGCCGTCAAACGTCGGAAATCAAAGGTGGAGGCGCCGCCGGTTGGCTGCCCGCTGACAGCGTGCATGCAGTTTCTAAAAGGGGCCTGGACGCCGAACATCATCTGGTATCTCCGGGAGGAGCCCAGGCGGTTCAGCGAGCTGATGGCGGATATTCCAGGCGTGTCGCCGAAAGTCTTTTCGATGCGCCTCAAGCGATTAGAACGAGATGGTATCTTGACTCGGCAAGTGATGCCGACGTCGCCGCCGACGGTGGAATATGCCTTGACCGATCTTGGGCATGAACTCACGCCGGCGATCGAGGCCATTGTGCAGGTGGGTCACAAACTGAAACGGCGTCGAGTTGGATAGCGAACGATTCCCTGGCTGATGTCGCGGCGCACTGCGACTCTCCGGCACCACTCGCACTATGAGGCCTTACTCCCGTCGTGAAGGATTCTGTCTGCATAGCCCGCATTATTCATGACAGTTCGTCGCGAAATCGCGGAGCCCGGAGGACCTGAGGCGTACTCGTGCAGTACGTCGAAGGTCCGAGGGGCGAGCCCGCAGGCCACAGGCTCGTCGCAACAGCGGATCGGCGATTGCAGCAGAAGTGCTCATGAATAATGCGGGTTAGGAGGCATGTACGAGTTGACAGCTTCACAAGCGGAAAGTAGCCTGTTCTTAAGTTCCTATTCACTCGGCTGGTTCGAATACGGAGGGCAGGATGCATATTATGATGATGAGGCCTATCTGGCTCATGGAATTGGGAATAGCATTGGCAATCTGTCTCTCCGGAGCGCCAGTTTTTGCAGGGGATAAACACGATACACACATAGAGAACGGGTCGAAGATTATGATTACGTCTCCCAAGGACGGGGACAAGGTCGGGGACAACTTTGAGCTGAAATACGAGTTAACGGAGGCGGCCCAGGTCGGACATGTCCATGTGTTTGTGGACAATGAGTACCAGCGGGGCTTTCAAGGAACATTGAAGGGCCTGAGCAGGGGGGAGCACCAGATTACTGTGAAAACGACCAACAAGAATCACTCAAGTGTCACAGCCGCCCATACCATCACTGTCGATGTGCAGTAGCGCTGCAATCCGCCATCTTCACATCCACCAGGGCCCCTATTGATAGAGACCCCGGTGGCCGTATTCTTACAAACCGATTCCAGCTCTTCGAAAATCGGCGCCCCGCTCACCCTGCGTTCCCTATGTACAGCTCGCGTTTCACCATCCTTTTATCCTTTACCGTTCACGCCTCACCCTCACATCCCCGATGGGCTGCACAAAATTGGAAAAAGATACAGCAGAGTGTACGGAGTTGTACGTATAAGTAGTCTCCACAGTGCTAAGCTGTTGATAATACGTAGCTGTCATGCTGGATCGCAAATTGCTATTCCCTCGTGCAAGTTCACTCACATAAACGAGGGGGGAAATGATTATGGATTGCCCGAAGTGCAAAGGTTTGATGATGCTGGAACGGTTCTCTGATTTTTTCCTGTGCTTCTATGCATGGAAATGTGTCAACTGCGGAGCCGTCATCGATCGAACAATCGCCAACAACCGAAGAAACAGCCTCGCCGCCAAAGCTACGAAAGAAGTGGAAACGGCCACCGTGTAACACTCGGTGCAGACATCGGAGCGCCGGTATCGCCTCTGTGGGATCGACGCGAGCGGACCGGGGTTCTTGGATTATGTTCGAGCAATCACTACTCTAACCTCATTCCTTCGATCCGCGCTCCACATCGTTCATCGACCCTCGCGGATCTTTTCACCTCCGCCGAGTGCGATCTCTCGCCGACCCGAATAGTGTTTCGTCATGGCCCGCCAACGGTCTAGACGTCACATCATAACCAAGTATAGAAACCTACCCGCTTAATACCTTCTCATAGTAAACTCCCTTTCGCCTTCGGGACACCTGTGGCGCGATATGCCAGGGTGAAACAAGCCCCTCTATTTCGCGGCGCGAGACACCTCAGCTTTGTGACTCCAATCGAGTGGTACCTTGGCCAGCTCTAGCGGTATGATGAGGCATCGGTGCAAGGGAGTGACCCTGCCCTACGAGGCTCATACCACACGATCTATCGAGGACTTGCTCACTGCGCCGGTACGCTCGAAAAGAGGAGAACCACCATGACGGATGAAGACAGGCCTGAAGGGCGGCTCTTGTCACGCCGTGAAGTTATGACGCTTGTTGGCGCAACGAGTGCGGCATGGCTGGCAGGTGGTAGTTTCTTTCCTCGGTGGGCTACTGCAGACCCACGTGGACCCTCCTGTGTTGTCCGGCCTGAGCAAACCGGAGGTCCATATTTCGTCGACGAGCATCTGAATCGCTCCGACATTCGCTCTGATCCGACTGACGGACGAGTCAGACCCGGTATGCCACTGGCTCTGACGTTACAGATCTCGCGCCTGAAAGTCGGAGATTGTCAGCCACTCCCTGGCGTCCAAGTAGACATCTGGCATTGCGACGCGCTGGGTGTCTATTCAGATGTGCAAGATCCTGACTTCAACACGATCGGCCAGCAATTTTTACGTGGCTATCAGATCACCGACGCACGCGGCGAGGCTCGTTTTACCACCGTGTACCCTGGTTGGTATCCAGGCCGGACGGTACACATTCACTTTAAAATTCGCATCGCGACCATGGCACAACGGAACTTCGAGTTCACGTCACAATTGTACTTCGACGATGCACTGACGGATCGCGTCCACGCTGCCCCTCTATATTCCGCGAAAGGACCGCGCACCGCGCGAAACCGGCATGATTGGATCTTCCGCCGCGGTGGCGATCAACTCATGCTCGTTCCGATAACTACGGCAGACGGTTATGCGGCAACGTTCGCCATCGCCCTGCAGCTTCCTTGAAATGCTCTGCAACGCACGGTGTCTCACTTGTTTTAGTTGTGGGGAGACGTTATCGGTTTATGATCACGACAAGACAGCCCCCTTCTAACGCGCCGATAGAGGGGTCGCCCGATCAATGGGCAGGAATATCTGGGCCGATCTTTTCAAGAATAACCTGTCTGACTTGCCTTGCGAAACGTTTGGACACTTCCACGTTCTGCAAGACATGGCCGGACTCCAAGACGGTATATGAGGCAGGCGGAGCCTGAGAGGTGATCGTGGCCTCAAACACGATTGCGACCATCTTGCCGGACTTGCCAGTCTTGCGATTTACGCCGACGACTTCCTTCATGGAAACTTTGGAGGAAACTTCAACGTCGGCAATAGACGGAGTGGCACGGACTGTTCGTTGCCCATTCTCGTCCTTGTGTCCTGGGACGAGTTGAATGACAGGATCGGACACGAACTCATTGCGAATCTGTTGTGCAACCGCGCCTTTCTGTTTTTCCGCCTGCCGCATCTTGCCGTCCAGCACCGGAGGGTCCAGGCTCACATAAATTGGGTCTTGCGGTTGCCGCTTGGGAACGGTGCTGAGGGCTTCAAGTTGTTCCGCTTTCCTTGCCCGTAATTGGTTGGGCTTCTCTTGAACTGCGACGTGCTGTTTAGCTATCGGATCCTCAACGTCGTGAATCGTCGTTTGCCCTTTTGAGTCCGTCTCATACACGAGGGTCTTGGCTCCTTGCTCATCGACACGATAGACTTTTTCCTCCCCGTTGGCTTTCGAAGTGTAATACCCTCCTGCACAGGCCGTGACTGCGAAACAGAGAACGGCGATGCAGCATGAGGACGGGGTGGCCATCAGTCTGCTCGACTTCAACGACATGGGCTACGCTCCTCTATAACGAATAACCAGTGTGATGTGGATGGCCTGCGGTACATCTTCGAATCCCTACAGCCTAGTGTAGCAGCCTGGAGAGACCTGCAGAACACAGTGATATTTCAAAGATGTATGATACCTTGCAGTAGAACCGAGTCGGGCTTTCACTTTCAAGGGAAAATATTCGTCATATGAAGCAGGAGAATGCGCCGCTATCTCCCTTGTCGTTGGCGCACATATTGAACATTGCAGTCAAACCATGCCAAAGGGAGGGATGATGTCTGCATCGATCGTAATCGGTATTCATGGCCTCAAAAACAAGCCCGCGCAGGATCTATTGGCACAATGGTGGGCAATGTCGCTTCAGGAGGGCCTACGACGCAACCATACTCTCGCGTCTCCGCTCCACTTCGAACTGGTGTACTGGGCCGACATTCAATATCCCTCCCCAATACCAGAAGCCGAGATCGACAATCCCTATATTGCAGCAGGCGGGCAAGGCCCCCTGCTGCGGTACGAGGGAAGCGCACTCGGTAAGGTCCGTGCCATTGCGGAAAAGTGGGGAGGCCGAGCCGTCGACAAAGGAAAAGATTTGATCGGTCTCAGTGAGCAGGTTGACCATCTCCTTGGAATAGCCTTTGACGATCTCAGAGACTATTACCGGGAGCCTGATGTACGAAATCGCGTCCGCGACAGGCTGGTCCGTGCTCTGCAGCGCCATGAAGGCAAGAACATCTGCCTCATCGCCCATTCAATGGGATCGATTATCGCCTATGATGTATTGCGGATGATGGAGCATCGTCCGACGGCTATCGATCACCTCGTGACGATCGGATCGCCACTTGGATTACCGATTGTCACCCAACATATCCGAGAAGAGTTCTCGAATACCACCGTTCCTCACCAAGTGCGACACTGGACGAACTTGGCTGATCCGGGCGACAAGGTCGCGCTGGACTGTAGCCTCACCGATGATTATCGGCCTACTCCTGGCGGCGTCCAGGTTCAGGACGATCTGATCCACAACGGGTACGTCGATCGATCAGGAAACAATGACCGGCACAACAGCTACGGCTATCTCAGAACTCCTGAGCTTTCAGATATCGTCCGCGAATTTCTTGCTGCTGAGGACCGAATATAAGTCAACACCAGCCGGCATCGTCGGGAGCAAAGATCTGATCGTGTATCGCTCGACAAATCGATCTGTCCATCGCCCTCACGGCCGGTATCATTGTATCGTTTTTCTTGTAAGCTCTTCACAAACACATATACTTCACCACAGCGAAACGTTCCCGTCATACATATAAGGTAAGAGGCAGCATGGCCAAGATTGATGAATTCTTTCGAATGATGGCTGAACATGGCGCGTCCGACTTGCATCTGATATCAGGTCAGCCACCGGCCCTACGGATCCACGGTGAATTGGAACGAATTGCCGGAAAGGCCCCTCTTACAACAGAAATACTCCACGACATGCTGTTTGAAATCGCGCCAGGGTCGAAAAAGGACCTGTTTGAATCCACGGGCGATGTGGATTTTGGTTATGAGATTCCTGGGCTTGCCAGATTTCGTTCAAACTTCTTCAATCACAAGCACGGTGTGGGGGCGGTTTTCCGAAAGATTCCCAGCAAAGTTCTAACGGCTGAAGAGCTAGGGCTGCCTCCGATCCTGACACGGGCGGCCATGTTGAAAAAAGGGCTGGTCCTGGTCACGGGTCCGACCGGCAGCGGGAAATCCACCACCTTGGCGGCGATGGTCGACTATGCCAACAGGAATCGAAAGGATCACATTCTGACGGTTGAAGACCCGATCGAGTTCGTGCACCAGAGTCAGGGGTGCATCGTGAACCATCGAGAGGTGGGACTGCATACGATGACGTTTGCGTCGGCGTTACGCGGCGCATTGCGGGAGGATCCTGATATTATCCTCGTCGGGGAAATGCGGGATCTCGAAACGATTTCCCTGGCAGTCGAAGCCGCGGCCACCGGCCATTTGGTCTTTGGAACGCTGCATACCGAGAATGCGGCCAAGACGGTCGATCGGATCGTGGAAGTGTTCCCTCATGGGGAACAACCACAAATCCGAAATACGCTGTCGACGGCATTGCGTGTCGTCGTCGCCCAGAACCTGTTCAAGCGGATCGACCAGAAAGGGCGCTGCGCGGCGCTGGAAATTTTGGTCTGTACGTCCGCCGTCAGCAATCTCATTCGCGATGCCAAGACGGTCCAGATCGCATCGATCATGCAGACGGGAAAAGCTATCGGGATGCAGACCTTGGACGATGCGATTCAGGATCTTCTGAATAAAAAGTGGATTTCACCAGAGGAAGCCTACGAGAAGTCTATCGACAAGAATCGATTCGCCAAACTGCTCAAGGCCCCTCCTGACGCACTTCAGTGATCGACTTGTTCGGATGAGCCGAGCAGTTATTCGTGCTTGGCGCGGAAGGCTTCTGCCAGGCGAGCTTTGACTGCGGGCGCAGGTGAAGAGGATTCAGAGCTCTTGTCGTCTGTTATGTTGGTTGAGTTGCGGAGAACTTGTCGTATCGTACGCAATTGGTCTCGATACCGTGCACAGGCTTCGCAAATCCAAAAGTGCAGTTGGAGACTGAACCGCGTTGCCCATGGCAGTGGTCGATCCATAGCTTCCGACGCCAAGTGGGCGACGTCTTTGCATGGTGGAGTGATCCGAGCGAGTAACGTGGTGATCATGTGGTGCTGAGCCGTTTGTCCTTACCGATTCCGTCAAGACAACCTCACGGATTAAGCGAGGCGTCCTTCCCTCTCCCTCTCCGAAGTCTCTTGCCCCCTTGCCCCTGAGTCGATTGAGGAGCCGTTTCCTTACGCTGCCGTATAACCACCCGTTTTACCGTGACTTCCTGCCTGTTGGCCTGAATCCCAAGATCTTCTATCAGGGCTCGTAGGGGTTCCGCTACTGACCAGGCCTGAGCGTAACAGCCGCGCGCGCGGTGAGGCGTTTCGGCGTCAAAAATCTCTGAGACTTGTCCGAGGCACCCTTCGTTGAGGTGCGCATCGATCCCATTCAGAAATGCGCGAGCCTGCTTGAGCTTGGCGACGTTCTTTCCATGAACCTTGATCCAGGCTGTCACAAACGGACCCAGCAAGAAGGGCCACACCGTACCCTGATGATAGGCGCCGTCTCGTTCCACCACACCGCCTTCATACGTGGCGCGATAACGAGGATCGTGGGGCGACAACGTACGAAGTCCAACCGGTGTCAGGAGTTGCTCTTCAACGAGGCGAAGAATCTGCTGCGCCTGGTCTCGCGAGACTAGTTCGTCAACCAGCGAGATGGCATAGAGTTGATTAGGACGTATCGACGCATCGTTTCCTTCCGGTCCATCGATGACATCGTAGAGATACCCGCCTTGTTCGAACCAGAATCGATTGCGGAATGATGTCATCGCTTTGCTGCGATGATTCCGGCACTGATCGGCATAATCCGCTTCACCGAATCGTCGCGCAAGAGTTTCGCCGACTTCCAACGCTCGAACCCACAGGGCTTGGATTTCGACCGGCTTTCCATGACGCGGTGTGACGACCCAATCGCCGACCTTCGCGTCCATCCAGGTCAATTGCGCGCCTGAGACTCCCCCCGTAATCAAACCGTCTTCATCCATCCTGATCCCATACCTGGTGCCTCGACGGTAGCCATCGAGAATCTCTTTCACGGCAGGCCAGGCGGTCTCTCGCACACGAGTCTCATCGTGTGACGCTGCAAAATATCGATCGATCGCGTGGATAAACCAGAGCGAGGCGTCGATCGTATTGTATTCAGGCTGTTCACCGACATCAGGGAAACGGTTCGGCACCATGCCTTCAGACACGTGCGCGGCGAAGGAGGCGATGACCTGCCATGCGACATCCAATCTACCGGTCACCAGACAGAGCCCGGGCAACGAGATGAACGTATCGCGACCCCAATCGGTAAACCAAGGATACCCCGCAATCACCGTATGTTGCGTCCCTCGCTCGGAAAGGTACCTGTCCGCAGCGCACCAGAGTTCACCGGCCAAAGAATCAGCCGCTGGGGCAGCTTGTCGAATCGTGTCTCGGCGAGATTTCTCGTGGCGCACAAGGGAAGTGACGTCGAGTCGGTCGATCGTCTCACTGGTCAGAGCCAAGGTTCCTGTGTGTCTGGATTCAAAGTCGAACGTCAATTCTCCCGGCGACCACCAATCTTCTTCCGCATCAAGCCCGCGTTGTTGTTCAACGGGGAATTGTATCCGCCGATACCAATTCGACTCATGGCGATACTCTCCAGAGTGAAAGGCACGCACAGGGAGTAGATTGGCGTACCCATGCCACACGACCGTTCCACTTCCAACTTGAGCCTCCGTCGAGAGACATCCATTCTCATGATGAGTCTCATGATAGTCGCGCCCGGTGAGCTTCGGTCTCACCCGCAGTACAGCTCTCGATGGCTTCTTCCCGATCAGTTTCCATCGGATAATGACAAGATCACGGCCATGGACCGCCAGAATCTCACGCTGGATCGTGGTTCCGTTGCAGTCGAAGGTCCAGGTCGGCCAGGGGTCTATTGAAAATTCGGTACAGCGCTCATACCCGGTCGGATGGACGGCGCCCGGATAGAGATTCGTTGAAAGTGGAATCGATTGGCCATTGATGTCGAGCCATTCTTCGAGATGATTCACGAGAACATACCGTTCGCTCGGGGGTTTGCGCGCCGTCAGCAAGAGCGCATGATACCGGCGAGTGTGTGCGCCTGCGACCGTGCCGGAAGCAAACCCCCCTCTGCCGTTCGTCTCAAACCATTCGAGGGTTAAGGCGCGATCGAGGTTTTGGCAATCTTGGGTGCTGATCTTCATAATCAGACTCCTAGCTATTAGCTATCAGCGGTCAGCTTTTAGCTTCAGAAAGATCAACTGAAATTCTCTCTCTGGTTGATTGCTGATAGCTGAAGGCTGACGGTTTCGTCACTCCCCTGACTGCTGAATCAGCTTCGCCACCAATCCCGTCCATCCCGTCTGATGATTGGCGCCAACGCCGGCTCCATTGTCCCCGTGGAAGTATTCATAGAACAGAATATTATTGTGCCAATGCGGATCGTCTTGGAATCGTTTCGTTCCGCCGAACACCGGGCGTTTGCCCTCGGCATTCTGGAGGAAGATGTGCGTCAAACGGCGTGAGATCTCAGCCGCCACGGCCCAAAGCGTGGATTGATGGCCCGATCCGGTTGGATACTCCACCTGGTACTGATCGCCGAGAAAATAGTGGAACTTTTGCAGCGATTCGATCAACAGATAGTTGACTGGAAACCAGATCGGTCCGCGCCAATTCGAGTTCCCCCCGAACAAACCTGTGCTGGACTCTGCAGGCTCATAGTCCACTCGATGGTCTCGGCCCATGACCGAGACCACATAGGGGTGATCTTTGTGATAGCGCGAGAGGGCGCGGATGCCGTAGGGGGAGAGGAATTCTTCTTCGTCCAGCATGTACCGCAACACGGATTTCAGGCGATCGCGATTCACCAGTGAAAGAAAGCGCCGTACTCCTCCGTCATGGGACTGCGTTTCCAAATGCTGCGCAAAGTCAGGCTTGTTCTCGATGAACCACTGCATCCGGTGCTTAAAGCGCGGCAGGCTATCGATGAGGTCTGAGTCGAGGGTCTCCACCGCAAACAGGGGAATCAGCCCCACCATCGAACGGACCTTCATATGCGTAGTCGTCCCGTCCGGCAGGTGCAACACGTCGTAGAAGAAGCCGTCTTCGCGGTCCCACAACTCGATCTTCTCACCACCGATGTTGTTCATGGCGCGGCAGATGTAGACGAAGTGTTCGAAGAATTTGCTGGCCACGTCCTCGTAGGCGCGATTGTCTCGGGCAAGCTCAAGCGCGATCGTCAACATATTCAGGCAATACATACCCATCCAACTGGTGGCGTCCGATTGTTCGATATGGCCACCGGTCGGCAGCGGCGCGCTGCGGTCGAAGACCCCGATGTTGTCGAGACCGAGGAAGCCGCCTTGGAAGATATTTTTCCCCTCGGCATCCTTGCGATTGACCCACCAGGTAAAGTTCAAGAGGAGTTTATGAAAGACCCGCTCTAAGAACACACGGTCGCCGACGCCTTTCCGTTTCTTCTCGATCTTGTAGACGCGCCAAGCGGCCCAGGCATGGACCGGCGGATTGACATCGCCGAGCGCCCATTCATAGGCGGGAATCTGTCCGTTCGGATGCATGTACCACTCACGCAGCATCAGCACGAGTTGTTCCTTGGCAAACGTCGAGTCGACGAGCGCGAGCGGAATGCAGTGGAATGCGAGATCCCAGGCCGCATACCAGGGATACTCCCATTTGTCCGGCATCGAAATCACATCGGCGTTGTAGAGGTGCGGCCAATCGGCATTGCGGCCATGCACACGTTCACGCGGCGGCTCCGGCATGCTGGGATCACCTTTGAGCCAGCGATTCACCTCATAGTGATAAAACTGTTTGCTCCAGAGCATGCCGGCAAAGGCCTGCCGTTGGACGCGACGCGCGTCTTCGGATAACCCGCTCGGAGCCAGACTGTCGTAAAACTCGTTGGCCTCCTGAATCCGTTGGGTGAACACGACATCGAAGCCTTGCTTGGTAAAGCCCTGACTCTGCGCCTCGTTGGTGAATCGAAGTTTGATCGTCTGTGTGGCGCCTGGAGGAAGCGACAGCACGTACTGGGCCGCTGCCTTCGTCCCCACATGGTCCGGGTTGACCGCTTCCTTTTCGCCCTGCACGACATAATCGTGAAAACTGTCCTTCACGTATCGGGCGCCTTCTCGATCGCCATAGAGACGGCGGCTGTTGGTTTCATTTTCCGTGAATAGCAGGAGGGGCTCATCCTCGCAGAGCAGCCGGCGAAGGCCGTAGTAATCATGCTGCGTTTCGATGACGCTCATCTGGTCCATCGACTCCCCCTGCTTGAAACGAGGCCGTCGAATGTCCGACCCCCAGGACCAAGTGTTTCGATACCAGATGGTTGGCAGCAGCGTGAGTTCGGCCTGCTCAGGGCCGCGATTCACCACCTGGATACGGATGCACAGATCTTCCGGCGAGGCCTTGGCATATTCCACAAACACATCGAAGTATCGATTCTCGTCGAAGACTCCACTATCCATCAATTCGAACTCAGGATCCTGGCGCCCTCGACGGCGGTTTTCTTCCACCAGCCGGCTATAGGGGAACGCCGCCTGCGGATATTTGTACAAATATTTCATGTAGGAATGCGTCGGGGTCGAATCGAGATAGAAGTAGCACTCCTTCACGTCCTCGCCATGATTGCCTTCATTGCCGGTGAGCCCAAAAATTCGTTCTTTTAAAATCGGATCGCGCCCGTTCCAGAGGGCGATGGCGAAGCAGATATATTGGTGGCGATCGCAAATGCCGGCGAGACCGTCCTCGTTCCAGCGATAGGCGCGGGATCTTGCATGATCATGGGGAAACGCCTCCCAAGCGGTACCGTGAGGGCTGTAGTCCTCGCGCACAGTCCCCCAAGCCCGTTCGCTCAGATAGGGCCCCCAACGTTTCCAATGACGCCGACGTTGCGCGTCTTCATCAAGGCGCTGTTGCTCTGCCAGGATCAGTGGTTGAGAGGTGGAGGTGCTCTGAGGATGAGAGGCCATACGACTCCTTCGGTAGAAACGTCTTACAACTAGAGTCGGCCCGCTGGGGAAAGTCTTACAGCAGGCTAGTACTGATCCCCTAATGTAGTCAAGCGAAGGCGATAGACCGATGAGCCGCCGGTAATGAAGAGAGTCTGCCCATCTTCTCCCCAAGCGACGTTGGAGGTCGGCTGCCCGGTTTCGATTGTGCCCAGCAACGTGCCATCCGAAGCGATCACGCTCAGTCCGCCGGGCCGCGCACCGAAGACGTTGCCCTGCCGATCGATTTTGAACCCATCCGGTCCGAAGTACGGATCTTTGCGCCAACGAGTGGCATCGAAGAAGACACGGCCATTCGCCACCGTACCGTCCGACTGTACATCATAGGCCAGCCAAGCGGCCCGCTTGGGATCGACGTCGGACACGTAGAGAATTTTCTCGTCCGGCGAGAAGGCGATCCCGTTGGGGGCTTTGATATCGGCGATCAACTGCGTGACGGTTCCGTCCTTCGAGACACGATAGACCCCTTGCACCGAGGCCTTGTTGGGATCGTCGAACGCCATCGGCAGTCCGAATGGCGGATCAGTAAAATACACATCACCGTTGGACTTGAAGACTAAATCGTTCGGGCTGTTGATCTGGTGTCCATCGTAACGATCGGCGAGCGGGACAATCGTTCCATTCGATTCCAACCGCCCGATCTGCCGATCACCGTGGCGACAAAGCACCAGCCGTCCTTGTGCATCGAAGGCAAGTCCATTCGAGCCCGGCTCCTTACCTGCAAACGAAGTCGTACCACTATAGCCGCTGTTTTTCAGAAATAGACTGACGCCTTCGCCAGACTTCCATTTGTAGACAGCGTTGGCTGGGATATCGGAGAAAAGGAGATAACCGCCTTGCTTATGCCAAACCGGCCCCTCAACCCAGGTGAACCCATCGGCAACCTTTTCCAACTTCGCGTCCTTCGGCACAAGCCGATCGAAGCGCGGATCGAAACTGGTGATGGTGACCGGTACAGTTTCAGCCCATACTACTCCCACCTGCAGGAGGGCGATTACTGCGAGAATAATCATGAGCTTCGTGAATTTTTGTGTCATGGTCGCACCCCAACCACGTTCATTCTAATACGATAGATGCCCGTGAGGGCTGTGATATACAGCGTCTTGCCGTCGTCGTCGCCCCAGGCCATGTTGTGCGGATCTTCCGGTCCTTTGATGAGGCCGAGCTGCTTACCTTCCGGCGAGATGATCCAAAGTCCTCCCGGTCCTGTGGAATAGACATTGCCAATCTGGTCGACTTTCAATCCATCGAGCGCGTCAGATCCCGGCGCATTCGTCATGTCGAAGAAGAGTGTGCTGTTCGATAGCGTACAATCCTGGTTAACGTCGTACCGCAAGATCACCTTCCGTTTGTCGTTCCAGTTGTTCACATAGAGCGTCTTCTCGTCCGGCGAAAGCGCAAGACCGTTCGGCGCATCGAGATCGGTGCTCACAAGCTTCACCCGCCCTTCTTTTACGCAATAGACACCGCTGAATGGAAGTTCCTTGCGCGGATCGTCAAACGCCTTTGGCAAACCGAACGGCGGATCGGTGAAGTAGAGTGCGCCATCGGAGCGATATACCAGATCGTTCGGACTGTTCAAACGCTTACCATCATATCGCTCGGCCAACACCGTGATGTTGCCGCGTGGTTCGACGCGGATGACACGCCGGTTCCCATGTTGATTGATCGTGAGGCGGCCCTTGCTGTCGAGCGTCAACCCGTTCGAGCCAGGCTGGTGGTATTCACCGACATTGAATCCGCTATAACCACTCTTGGTACGAAAGACGGATACCTGCCCGTCAGGTGACCAACGATAGATCGTATTGGCGTTGGGATCGCTGAAGAGGAGATATCCCGATGCTGTGGCGGTGAATGGAACCCAGACTGGTCCTTCAGTGAAAAGAAACCCCCCGGCGAGCTTTTCAAGTTTCGCATCTGAGGAGATAATCGCGTCGAGCGCCGGATCGGCCTTAATGATTTCAGTCTTTACAAATTGCGTCGAGCCAATCTGGTTGGTCTTGTAGAAATCCAGCGTGGCCGAACGCACCCAGATGAAGTTGCCAGGCGGATTGGACAACGGACCGTTGATCCCAAACACAGCCAACTGGATCTTCTGACCTGGCCGCGCATTTCTAGTGAGCAGCACACGGTTCGGAGCATTGAATCCTTTGATCAATTGCCCGCCCGCCTGGCCCAGCACCAACGGCAACTTTCCATCAACCCAGACTTCGGCGTAATCGTCGATCGTGACCTCAAACATGACGATCGAGCCGGTCGGATCGAACGAGCCGATCTTATCTGGAATTATGACGCTGGTCCGATACCAATTGAAGCAGAGGCGTCCAGTTGATCGTCGTTCTTCTAATTGACTTGGCCCAATCTGTTCCCATTGTGAATCATCAAACTCCGCGGCGCCCGCATGCACATCGATATCTTGCGTACGATTCGACGGACCGGATGGAGCAAGGTCTGCACCGGGACTACGGTGATCGACGTCGACGACTTTCACGTTGCTGTAGCGCCACTGCCCTTTGAGCAAACCGATTCCCTCGTCGGTCTTGAGATCGACAATCGCCTCCGGCCTCACCCCAGGCGCATCCCCCGTGACCTGCGCGTAGACCGATGGGGTGGCCAGTGCCAGAACCGTTGCTATCAGTATTCCCCCGGTTTTCATCTTCCCACTCCATCCCCTAGCTGTTTGATTCATTACCTTCTTGGTAAGGTCGGCGACGATGTCTCGACTGCGCGCGTCCAACGAGGGCCTTCCGAGGCCGCGCGTTGCGCGAGCAAGGAGACATGTCGGCGACCTCACCGTACCTTCACCACGTAATAATCAAACGGCGCCGCTACCTCCTTAAACCAATGCGGCACTCCATTCGGAATGATCACGACATCGCCAGGCACGAGCCTTCTCGCTTCACCTCCGGTCACCGTCGGCGCACGCAACTCGTGCGGCGCAATGGCTTTGATGCCGACAGGCGTCCCGCCGGTGATGAGCTGCGCTGAACCTTTCAAGACATACACAATATCCGTGTCCTGCTCGTGAATCTCCACCACGCCTGGTTTGTCGCGATGGCTGGCGTGAACCATATAGTTTCTGGCTGCGTGCATCATGTTTTCGTCTTCACCGACTAACACCGCACCCTTCGCAAACGATGCCGCCACTTTCTGGCTTTCGATGTAGGTGACAGGAAGCGGCGTATGTCCGTTGGTGATTCCCGTCATTTCCATGTTGTCCAGAGATTTGGCACCAACAACGGCCAGTTCCTCATCCTGCTGCGCACTGGCTGCTCCGCTGACACCGATCGCTCCGACAACCTTGCCCTCCCATTCGAGCGGGATACCGCCCTGCAATGGCGTGAAGTTCTGAAGGTCGCTGCCCAGCGTGACCATCGAGGTACGCCCGCCCTTAATCGCGTCTTCAAACAGCTTGGTCGGCTTCTTGAACAATGCCGAGGTGCGAGCTTTACCGATGGCAATGTTCGCGCTGGCAGCAAAGGTCTGGTCCAGCCGTTCCAGCGCGAGCAAATTCCCGCCGTCATCAACGACGGCAATCGAGCCTCCCGGCGCATTCACGTGTTTTGCTTCAGCCACCGCTGCGGCAATGACTTTCTTGGCTCCCTCCAGCGTGAGGCCGCGCTTGTCGGATACCGATTCGGCCTGTACGAATGCCGCTGTCCCCAATATTGCCATTCCTGTAATGAGTGCCGATGTCCACTTCATGTTGTTCTCCTCTCCTCTGCTATCAGCATTCAGCCATCAGCTTCCTCGAACTTCTCCTGAGCTGAAAGCTGATAGCTGACGGCTGATAGCTCCTATTTTGTGAAAGATGCTGCGACAGCTGCACCCGCAATCGCAATGCCCTCATCCTGGCTGGGTGTCTCACCACTGACGCCGATCGCCCCGATGACTTTTCCATCGACGACAATGGGCACACCGCCCTGCAGCGCCACTGCTCCATGTAAGGCCAAGGCAGATACACGCCCGTTTTTCACTTGATCCTCGAAGACTTTGCTGGGCCGGCGATAGATTGCCGCAGTCCGTGCTTTGTCGATGCCGACGTTCACACTGGCTACCTGTGTGTCGTCTAATCGCTGCAAGAGCAGCAGCGATCCACCTTCGTCGACCACGGCAATGACCACTCGTGCATTTTCTGATTTTGCCTTGGCCTCAGCCACAGCCGCGATTTTCTTCGCCCCATCCAACGTCAATGCGGTCTTTTCGATCAGCTGTGCGTGAGCGAGAACTGGTCCTGCTGCTATACCGAGTGCCACTGCCGCAAAAACAACATGCTTCTTCATAATCGACTCCTTGTTTGCGCGGCCGAGAGACTGAGGAGGGAGATGGTTCTCCCCTCCTCAGTCGAGCATCCCCACGGATCAGCGGCTCATCGCCATGCTGTCGGAATGCATGCGCTCTCCGGATGCTGTCACGATGGGCTTGGAGAATGACGCCTCGCCCAAGAGCACTTCGGCGAATGCGCACCAGACCTGCACCTTCGCCACATCGTTGATGTAGGCCGGCAAGGCAATCGTCCGATTCTGCTTGTCACCCTTGATCGCCAAGCGATTCAGCAAATAGACATTGCCTTTCGTATCCACGACCTGCCAATGCGGCGCAGGTGTTTCCGGAATCTTGAAATCGTCGGACCAGGTCAATGTATCGGTATTGCCTGCCCTCGCATGAACCGTTGTGCCACTGTTGGCCTTGACGCCTTCGAACTTGGACGTCGTGTGGGCATCGGCCGCAAACCCGATCGACGCGACGAACAATCCTGCCGCAGCAACCATCGACAGGAATCCCATCTTCAATACGCTCTTCGCACTCATAACACCCTCCTTGTTGTATGGTAAAAGCACTGAGATCATTTCACTCAGCGTCGCGGAACATTCCGCTCTGCACCTCTGTCGGATGAACGGGTGAGTCCTTACACGAAACACATGAAGCGCATCTTGTGAAACGTGATTCGCAGAAATGAATTTGGATGGACAAAAACGTCGTACGAAACACGAGCGACGCTTCACGAACGACGAGAGTTCACGCCATGCCGCTACGGCAGAAGATGCAACGTGTGTCGTTGCCGTGGTAGAGCTTTGCGCAGAGGACGCGGCGTGCGCCAGGAAATCGCATATAGCATTCCGCCGCGAGTAACATTCCGATAATCGGTGCGGTGAGATACACCCAGAAATCGGTCCAGAGCTGGGCGGGAAGCGCGGAGGCGAAGCTGCGAGCCGGATTCATGCTCATGCCTGAGAGAGGGGCCTCAACCGTAATGTACGCAGCGACAAGCGCGCCCGCGAAGACACCGGTCCAGGCACTGAGCTTCGTGCTGTTCGACACAATCAGCACGACAAGCATAAGTCCGAACGAGATGACGGCTTCTGCGGCGAATGCCATGCCGGCTCCGCCAAGCCCCGGCACTGTGACGACGTAATTGACGGCAGGATGTTCGATCGCCATTCCGACAGCCATTGCCGCGACGAGCAGACCGATCAGACCACCGACGAATTGCGCGAGCACGTAAAAGAACGCGTCTACTCCTCGAATCTTTCCAAGCCGGAAGAACGTCACGGTGACGGCGGGATTGAGATGCGCCCCGGACCGTTTTCCCCACGGAGAATAGATAATCCCGATTGCCGTGAGTCCCATGGCCACTCCGATCAGCGTTCGTCGAATGAACGGATCTGGAAGCAGTGCATACAGCGATGAATGAGGATACTCGAGCAGCGCGGTTACGACGGCAGCGGAGATCATGAAGAGGCCAAGGCCGACCGCCTCCATCAAATATTCAGGCCAATGCTCTCGCACGATGTCAGATGGACCCTGCATAGGCGTAGGTTCCTCTCTTCACGCTCTGATGTACCGGAGCCGTGACTTTGGTCCCCGGCTGCAATGTGACCGCATAACGAATCCGAATCGGATCGGCCCCGCGATAGCCGGCGCTCAACCATATCTCTTCAGCCGTTTCATGGCAGGGTCGGCAACGCCACCGCGTAATCGTCATGGCCCCCTTCTCATCCTCCAATACTTGACTGCTGGTGCTCACCATCGCGCGTTCACAGCCTGGACAATGCATGATATCTCCTTCATTCCCTACACTCGGAATTCTGCCGGATAGAGATAGTTTTCCCGATGCCTACCAGGACACTGATACCGTACTCGTAGAACCAATAGAGACACGCGCGTTGACAGTCAGACTTTCAACAGGTTCATACATCATCGTGCTGCAGACTGGGCATCGTGATACCCAATGCCACACTCCCACGTTCAATCGATGTTGCCCATCGACAGAGTCATAACGCTGACTGTTCATAGACGTTCCATTACACCTGGGGCACGGCATACTGACCTCCTTGTCCAACCGATGCCGATACAGCAGTAGCAGTCGATGGCATAGGTGGTACTGCCGTTTCTATCCTCAGCCGCCACTCCAAGAACTCCACCTGCTGACTCAGCCACCAGCAGGTAATGCGAAAGTACAGTTCATGCCAGGCGCGCCGGTTGTGATGCATCATCCAGTAGATCCTCGTCGCCATCGGTCACCTCACATACTTGGGCATTGGTCGCAAATCCCGTCACGGTCTTACACCTTTGACACACGGCACAATATTTTTGAGCGAGGAATTAAAATGGCGTTCAGCGGGACAAGGCAGGATTGGGATGAAATGCTACGACTGCAGAACCAGAACCTTGAAGACGAGCCAAGCCTTCTTTGGCCTGATCGACATAGTAGGCCAAGTCACGGCTGGAGTATCGCGCGAGTACACGGCGGTACAGTGCCCGTGCTTTCGCCGGTTGATCAGCCTCCACCATCACCGCCGCAGCCCTGAGGGTGCAGGAAACTGCAAGCGCTTGAGGATCTATCGCTGTTCTGACTGGTTGGCTCGCCACATGCTGTCCCCATATCTTCGTCCAGGCCGGCGGCTCAACCTCCGGCTGCGCCACCAATTCAAACCGCTCGATGATCAGCGCTAGCGCTGTGGGATCGGTGCTGGTAAGGCAAGACTGATAGTGCTCCCACAAAGACATGGCAGAGAGCTGAGCCCCCTCGGTCGGCCGTTCAAACAGCGGCATACTCTGGCAGCCACTAAGAAACATAACGAGCAGACACACGGTCCAACGCATGCACATCTGTCGGCAATGTATGTCCGCCCTTACAGGCTTATGAACAATACGATGGGCTTAAAATATTGAGACCGGGGATTAGGCAGGGATTCAACCGCTGAATGCTCGTCTGTGTGATTCGCGGAAGTACCGAAACGAGTATGAGGGGTGAATGCTCAAGAAGGCCTGGCGAACTGGCGGAGCGGAGCCATGTTGCGCTCCGCCAGCCGCCAGAACGTCGGGCGTTATCAGACCCAACAACACTGAAAAACTACTTGCCACCCTCGATCAGCTTGCCATCCAGCATCATGCTTTGGCCTTCCTGCAACTTTCCCTCTTTTCCATCTTTCAAGACCATCTTTCCGTTCATCATGACCCTCGTACCGTTGGTCATGATCATCTCGCGATCCATCCGGCCGATATCCTTCCCATCCTGTAATCGCACCATTTTGCCATCCTTCATCATGACACCGTCCTTCTCAGCGGCCATCGCTGGAACGCCAAGGAACGAGAAGGACAAGGCGAGTGCGGCAACGGCGAGGGCAATGTTTCTATAATTCATGACGTAAATAAACCTCCGTTAATTATGAATGAGATAAATAAACTCTCCTTGCAACACTGAGCATGGAGCGGCAAGGAGGACCGCGTCCAGCTTGGGCAGATATGGGGCCAGCCTCGTTGCCTGACTGCCATCGGTCGTCAAGATCAAGGTGGGCCCATCTTCGATAGAGCCGATTATTAGGATGTTTTTGCGGTTGTTCTGGCGATACGTGCGTCGGTGGGTCAAACAAGAATGGCCGTCTAATCGGCGGACATAGGCTTAGAGCGAAGATTGGAGCAACAGGACCGCGCACCACAAGCACCTGCCCGCTTTATCCGCAACGGGCAAGCATCACCGCGCGATGCGCGTGAAGTTTCCGACGCGTGTATTGAACCGACTTCTTCGCACAAAACCTACCGCACAAGGACCGAGTATTCTTTGTCGACGTGCTCCGGTAGGCACCGCCATGCAGAGCATACACAACGAGATTGCCGACGACTCTTAGCGGGCTCAATTGGCTCTAAGCGCCGCTACCTGGTCTTTTCCCCACTTACAACCAAGGGGATAATATTTTCAAGGCGACGCATTATTCACTAGTGACTTGGGGGCTGTCAAGCACAGAGGCGAAAGTGTTATAATCACAACCAGCTGTTACGCAACGGAGTAAAGACCATGTTCGTACAACATATGGCCAAAACAGAGATGACCAGGTTTTGGCAATTTATATTTGATTTCTGCAATGAGCAATATTCCTGTGTGCTCGGATGGGGCATGGCAGGAGTCATTGCGTTCCTGGCAATAGTTCTAACCTTGGGATTCCTGATTACGCGCGCCAATCAAAGAAGACAATAGAAGAAGCCTACTCCTGCCTATCAGCTAGTCAGCGCCTTACCGCTAAACGATCCCTGGTCACCTACATGTCAACGGCAAACACATATGACATCACCGAGTGGAGCCGACATTCAATTCGGCGAAATCATTTCCTGCCTCAAAAAGAACACCTCCTTATTGAAGGTGGAAGAGTAACGAAGACGTTATTGTATGATGTGGTGAGCCGGCTGGGACTCGAACCCAGGACCCTCGCCTTAAAAGGGCGATGCTCTACCAACTGAGCTACCGGCTCACCGAGCGAAGAGCGCGGATTCTACCACCGACGCTCGGCCTCTGCCTAGCCCGTGGCGTAAGAAGACCGTTATTTGGTTTGTCTCGTTTGTTTGCTTGAACAAGACCAACTAGATGGATCAAACAAGCCAGATCAACCTGCCCATCAGCGGCATTATCGACATCCGTGAAGAGCATCTCATGAAGCGTCGTTCTTTTCCAGACTCGAGCGTTTCACGTTTTACGATTCACCTTTCACGAGCGACGAGAACGGGTCTTGAGCGGATTGCGAAGTGTGATGGTTTCACTCCGCTTCGAGCCAGTGGAAATCATATCGATGGGACACTCGGAGATCTCTTCAAGGTATTGGAGATAGCGCTTGGCTTCTACAGGGAGCTGTTTGTACGTGGTCGCGCCGGTGGTAGTACCTGACCATCCTTTGAACGTCTTGTACACCGGTTCACAGTCGGTCAACGTTTGGAGGTCGGCCGGCATATCCCGATAGAGCTTCCCTTGATATCGATAGCCCGTGCAGACCTTGAGTTCCTTGCAGCCATCGAGCACATCCAATTTCGTCACGGCCAGCGACGAAAGCCCGTTCACTTTCGTGGCGTACCGCACAAGGACACCATCGAACCAGCCGCAGCGGCGCGCGCGTCCCGTCGTCGATCCAAACTCCTTCCCCCTTGTTTGAAGCCCCTCTCCCACCGCATCGGTCAACTCCGTAGGGAACGGCCCACTGCCGACACGTGTGGTATAGGCCTTGGCAACCCCAAGTACCGCATCGATCTTCGTCGGTCCCACGCCCGTGCCTGTCGAGGCTCCGCCAGCCGTCGAACTGGAGGACGTGACGTAGGGATAGGTGCCGAAGTCCACATCCAAGTGTGTCCCCTGTGCGCCCTCGAATAATACGATCTTCTTGCTCTCAATCATCTTATTGACAAGCATGGCCGTATCGACGATATGGCTCTTCAGCCGATCGGCATAACCCATGTACTGCCGGAATACTTTATCGATGTCGAAACGTTCCAGCTTATACAATTGTTCGAGAAACCAATTGATCTCCACTACGTTCTCTTCAAGTTTGCCTCGAAAGGCTTTCGGATTGAGCAGATCCCCCATACGGATACCGACCCTGGACATCTTATCGGCATAGGATGGGCCAATCCCTCGCCCTGTCGTACCAATCCGGCGCGAGCCTTTCGACTGTTCAGACGCTTTGTCGATGGCCTTATGATAGGGCAGGATAAGATGAGCACGCTGACTCACGACAAAATTCTTCCCGATCTTCACGCCTTGAGTCTGGAGATGGTCCAGCTCTTCGATCAACGAGGCCGGGTCCACAACGACTCCGTTCCCAATCACACAAAGCGTCCCGCGATAGAGGATGCCTGAGGGGATGAGGTGAAACACAAAGGTGCCCCGCTCATTGATCACGGTGTGCCCCGCGTTGGACCCTCCCTGGTAGCGAACTACCGCGTCGACGTCGCGGGCCAAGATATCCACGATTTTTCCCTTGCCTTCGTCGCCCCACTGCGCCCCGATCACCACAAGATTTCCCATCGTCTGACATGCTCCCAAAAAAAGAGCCCTGGCTGGACTCATGGCCAGGGCCGGAGCGGTATGGTAGGGACGCCTCTACTGATTGTCAAGAAGCGTGAAGGCAGGTCTCAACTGTCTCGTATTGCGTGCGTCCAACGAAATACTTGCTCCTTCCAAGCTTGCTCGTCTCTCTTTAGGGATGGGGGCTGATTGATCTTCTACTGCGCGCGTCCAACGAGGGCCTTCTCAGGCCGCGCGTTGCGCGAGCACAGAAGATCATCAGGCTCCATCCCCTCCCAGTTTCTTGACTGCCAACGGAAGGCCATGTTAGCATGACGGCTGTTTCACAAGGATTTTCGCGTATTTCTAAGACAATAAGCATGGGGCTGTAGCGCAGTTGGGAGCGCGCGTGAATGGCATTCACGAGGTCGCCGGTTCAATCCCGGCCAGCTCCACCAAACCGCACGTCATGTGAACCGGCGAACGTATTGAACGATAGTGTCATGGTCGCCGCAGGGCACAACCCGCACATGCTCTAGGTATTTAACGCCGGGCCTCTTCTGGCGCCGCGGTATGCTCATTCAACATGCATAGGCTGATATAACTCCCTCTAAATTTTCTCATGCTCCAAATCGAGTCGGTCTACAAACAATATTCCACGAGGATTCTGCTTGAGGGTGCGACGGCGCATCTCCGCCCCGGTTCACGAGTCGGCCTCGTGGGACCCAACGGCGCCGGCAAGACCACGCTCTTCCGGATGATCCTCGGAGAGGAGTCACCGGACAAGGGATCCATCCGCAAGCGTCCTCGCCTCCGCATCGGTTACCTGCCGCAAGAGCTCGAGACCATCACGGGCAAGAACGTATTGGACGCGACCCATCGAGATCTGTACCCAGAGCATGAAGCCGAACGCATCCTCATGGGATTGGGGTTTTCTGAGGTCGACTTCACCCGTGAAGTCGAAAAGCTGTCCGGCGGGTATCGCATGAGGGTTGCCCTGGCGCACCTGCTCTTGACGAATCCCGATGTCCTGATGCTCGACGAGCCGACAAACCACTTGGATAAGCCGACACAGCGCTGGTTCGAGCAATTTCTCTTGAACTCGGAGATGACACTGTTGCTCATCAGCCACGATACGGCGTTCCTCGATCGTGTCGTCACGCACATCTGGGATCTCCGGCACCATAAGATCGAAGAATATCGGGGCAACTACACGTCATTCAAAAAGATCCGCGCTGAACGGGACGCGCAGCGCGAAGCTGCCGCAGGGCGCCAGGCGAAAGAGGTCGCGCGGGTTCAAACCTTCGTCGATCGATTCCGCTATCAAGCGAACAAAGCCAGCCAGGTTCAATCACGGATTAAAGCGCTCGAGAAGGTCAAGATGATCGAGATCAAGCGCGATCCCAAGCGGGTGAAATTCAAGTTTCCCCTTCCGGCGGCGAGCGGTCGGCAGGTCCTGGAACTCGAAGGCGCAGCCAAGCGTTATGGTGAAAAAGTGGTCTATGCCCGAGTCGACTGTTCGGTCGAACGGGGCCAACGCATCGCGCTGGTGGGGGAAAACGGCGCAGGGAAAAGCACGTTACTCAAGATGCTGGCCGGAGTGTTGGAGCCGGATAAGGGCACCAGAACCGTGGGCCACGGTGTCACGCTCCACTACTTCGCCCAACACCAAGCAGAAACATTGAACCCCGAACATACCATTCTCGAATCGCTCTCCGAGATATCGAGCCAGGCGGAAATGAATTTTCTCCGTGGAATTGCCGGCGCCTTTCTCTTCACCGGTGATGACCAAAAGAAACCGATCAAGGCATTGAGCGGAGGGGAGCGCAACCGTGTCGCGCTCGCGCGCATGTTGGTCGAACCGGCCAATACTTTGTTGCTCGACGAGCCGACCAACCATCTCGATCCCGCTTCGGTCGACATGCTCACCGATGCGCTATCGGACTTCCCCGGCACGATAATCTTTATCTCCCACGACCCCACCTTTCTGACCAGAGTCTGCACCCGTGTCATTGAAATCGAGGAGGGCAAGGCAAGAAGTTTCTCCGGCGACTATGAATATTATCTGTGGAAAAAAGCGCAGGAAATCGACTCCATCAAGGAATCGAGCGACGACCTGAAGGGGACAGATCGTGGGCAGGATGCCGGGCCGACCAGGGCTATGGCCTCACAAGTACAGGCCAAATCCTCAGCCGGAGATCGCCGCGATTTGAACAAGACTCAGGCCCGTCTGGAAAAACAGATCGCACGGGCTGAAACCGAGATCGCCGACTGTGAGACGAAGATCAAAGCGCGGGATCTCGAATTAGCCGACCCCGCGCTCTACAAAAATGAATCTACCAAGTGGAGCGTGCTTCAAACGGAATACGACGGATGGAAGAACGATCTTGTGCGGCTCACCGCCCGGTGGGAAACGCTTTCGGCTGAACTGGAAGAGGTCAAACAGAAGTTAACGGCTTTCGCCTAGCAAAGTACGCGGGACGCGCGAGACTAGCGGGAAACGCGAGACGGGTGCGGTGGGCAAAGAAGTTCTGAGTTCTAGGTTCTGAGTTAGAGACCGACGGAAAGAACGGGACAGGCGAGAGTTCAAAGTTGTCGGAACTTCGAACTCAGAACTTCGAGTCACGCATGTCGCGCGAGTCGTGCCCGTCGCGCACTTAGCTAGAGGGAGGATTTGACCGTTTCTTCCAGATAATAATACAACCAGCGGTTCTTCTCTTTCGTCACCAGCTCATCCCAAACCACGCCGATCAGAAACCCCTTTTCCCATGGCTTCACCCAGGCGACTTTCCCATCGAGCTTTTCCATCTGTTCCGCACGATCCGAGTCGAGAAACGCCAACGACACGGTCACCGGCTGAGCCATCGCCATCTTCTCTTTCGTGTGTAACCCTGCGCCGACTCTATTGACATTATCCAACACAGCCGTGATCGCTTTGGCTCCACTCTTCGGTGAAATGAGTGCCGAACCGACCAATGTCGCCCGTACAAATTTGCGCCGTTCGTTTGTCGCAGCGATCGATACTGTCGACTTCGAATTGTGCCGTTTCATGGACCTAAGTATAACCGATTAGAAATCTTTGTCCACCACCCTGTGAAGCCATCGGTTAGGCATCTTTAGGCCGGTAGTAGCGACGCCCCTTGAGCGATGCCGGAAGGTGCTCCTGCTCTTTTGCCTGGGGATCGTCGTGGGCATAGCGGTATCCCTTTCCATACCCCATCCCTTTCATCATCGAGGTGACGGCATTCCGTAAATGGAGCGGAACCCCCAGGTTTCCATGGGTTTTTGCGTCTTCCATGGCCTCAAGCATGCCGATATAGGACGCATTATCTTTGCGCCTGGTTGCGAGATAGGTCGTTCCCTGGGCCAAATTGATCTGCGCCTCTGGCAGCCCCACAAACTGCACGGCCTGAGCGACCGCAGCTGCCATCACCAACCCCGTCGGATCGGCATTCCCCACATCCTCGGAGGCAAAAATAACCAAACGCCGGGCAATAAATTTCGGGTCCTCCCCCCCTTCCAACATACGGGCGAGCCAGTAGAGGGCACCATCAGGATCGGAATCCCGGAGACTCTTAATATAGGCAGAGATGACGTTGTAATGTTCTTCGCCTGACTTATCGTAGCGGATCGACTTCTTCATCAACGCGGCTTCCAGCGCCGCTCCATCGATCAGGCGTGTGCCATCAGGCCCAGCCGGTTGCTGCTTGACCACAAAATCCAATGCAGTCAGGAGCGCCCTTGCGTCACCGTTGCCATAGGCAATCAGTCGCTGCCTGGCATCGGGTGACAGGCTGGCGTTCCACTGCCCTAACCCAATCGCAGAATTCACAAGCGCCCGGTCCAGAATCTGCCCAAGCGCCTCATCCGAAAGGGACTTGAGCACAATGACCAAGGAACGAGACAGGAGCGGTGAGATCACCTCGAAGGATGGATTTTCCGTCGTTGCACCGACCAGAATGATCGTTCCCCGCTCAACATGGGGAAGAAACGCATCCTGCTGTGCCTTGTTGAAGCGATGGATCTCGTCGACAAACAGAATCGTCCGCTGACCGTTGATCGCCTGGCGTTGCTCCGCCGTCTTGATAATGGCCCGCAACTCGGGAACACCCCCTGTGACCGCCGAGAAGGGCACAAACTGCGCTTTGGTATGGCGCGCAATGAGATGCGCCAGCGTGGTCTTGCCAGAGCCGGGCGGCCCCCAGAAGATGACGGAGGAGAGTTGATCTGCCTCGATCGCCCTCCGCAATGGCCGATCCGGCGCAGTGATGTCCTCTTGTCCGACGAAGTCCGCAAACTCTCGCGGCCGCAGACGCTCGGCCAATGGAGCCTCAACAGACTTCTCTCCCTCGGGAGTGCCGAACAAATCGAGAGCCTGATCGCGTGAAGTCGTCATCCAAATCCTCAACAACGGGGTGAATTGTATACGCCGGTCAACATGATCGCAATCAGCCCCTTGACCATACCTACGCCCAATGTTACGAACAGCGAAAGAAGAGACACCATGCAAACTCAGGTTAACGGCATCACCATCGCCTACAACGACCATGGAGTCGGTCTTCCCATCGTCTTTCTGCATGCCTTTCCTTTGAATCGCTCAATGTGGGCGCAACAGGAAGCCGCGCTCTCGTCGCAATTCAGAGTCATTACGATTGACCTCCGTGGTCATGGCGAATCGGACGCGCCGCTCTGGCGCTATACGTTGGAGCAGTCTGCCGACGATGTGTGTGCGCTGCTGGACCGGCTGGCGATTCAACAAGCGATCTTCACCGGCCTCTCCATGGGCGGCTACATCCTCTTCGCGTTCTATCGGAAGTACGCAGCTCGTGTGAAGGGATTGATCCTGGCGGACACGAAGGCGCAGGCAGACACAGTAGAAGGAAAAGACGGACGGTTCCAGATGGCGCAGACCGCCTATAAGAAAGGACCGTCGGCTATTGCTGATCTCATGATTCCGAAACTCCTCTCTTCTCAAAGCATCAAGACGAGGCCAGACCTTGTCCAGCGCGTGCGAGCCATGATCGAGAGCAATCAAATCAGCGGGATTGCCGGAGATCTCATGGCAATGGCCGAACGGCCAGATTCAGTTCCTCTCTTAAGCCAGATCACCTGCCCCACCCAAATCATCGTCGGCGAACTGGACCAAGCCACCCCACCGTCAGACGCCAAACTCATGGCCGACCACATCCCCAACGCTCACCTAGCCATCATTCCCAGCGCCGCACATCTGGCAAACTTAGAACAGCCAGAAGCCTTCAACGACATCGTCGTGACCTTCGCCCAAGAACTCAACATGCCGACAGACTGAAACTACAAAGGCGGGAAGTAGATGGACTGGGTTGAGTAATTTTATGGTATTACTTTCGCCTACTGCTGGGATGAAACGGGAGAGACCAAGCAGGACGTTCAAAAAGTTCATCCAGCAAGGCCGCAGCGAGTGAAGGCCTGAGGCGTACCCTTGCGGTACGTTGAAGGTCTGAACGATGCGAGAACGCAGCTGGGGGACTTTTTCAACGTCCGGTTAATCAGAGTCGCCTACGCTGCCTCGCCGAATGAGCTTCAAAAACTCCAACCTCGTTTGTGGCTGACTGCGGAAGGCGCCTAACATGGAGCTGCTGACTGCCACTGTGTTCTGTTTTTCAACGCCCCGCATCATCATGCACAGGTGTCGCGCTTCGACGACCACGCCCACTCCATGCGCATTCAGCTTGGATTTCAGCGTTTCGGCGATCTGGACAGTCAGCCGCTCTTGGACCTGGAGCCGTCGCGCAAAGGTATCCACGATGCGAGGAATCTTACTGAGACCCACTACTTTCTTATTCGGCAAGTAACCGACATGAACTCTGCCGTAGAACGGCAGCAGGTGATGCTCGCACATGCTGAAGAAATCGATGTCTTTCACGATCACCATCTCATCGTACTTGATTGGAAAGAGAGCGCCGTTCAAAAGCTGATCGATGTCACGGTGATAGCCCTGGGTCATAAAGGCAAGGGCCTTGGCCACTCGCTCTGGAGTCTTGAGGAGCCCGTTCCGGCCAGGCTTTTCACCGAGGGCCAGCAACATCTCTGTGACCAGAGATTGCAGGACATTCACATCCGCAGCTCTCCCGCTCCTACTGAGGTCTTCAACATCATGCCGACCCCGCCGCTTGACTCCCTGCTTAGCCATGATGCCCCTCTCTGAGCACCGGGGCCTGACTCATCGACCCCGCATACTCGAAATAGTTGTCGCGTGTTTCAATGAGCCCGACCTTTTCCAGTTGCCCGACGGGAAGGCATTTCACCAACAGATCCCAGATCAGCAGCACCAGATTTTCTCCGGTGGTGGTGCGATCGGCAAACTTGGGGTCTCGATTGAGATCGTGATGGTCGAACCGTCTAACCACTTGGTCGGTCACAGTTCGATCCAATCGTTCCAGGTCGACACCCCCACCGTTCGCGATTGGAACCGTACTCTTCACCGTGACCAACACGACATAGTTATGGCCATGTCCATTGGGATTATTGCACTTCCCAAACACCGCTTGATTTTCTTGGGGAGACAGATGATCGGCGTGCAACCGATGTGCGGCGCAGAACCGATATCGCCTCGTGACGCTCGCCTGTGCCATCGTACGTTCAGCTCATATCCGGTGCAGAAAATAGAGAAGCCAGGATCGGCCGCTGTATTCGGACAATCCTGGCTTCTTCTGAATCACTCATTCAACTGGCTAGCTCACGCTACCCATGCATAGGCCTTAGGAACTGAAGGAGCTGCCACACCCGCACGTCGTCTTGGCTTGTGGATTCTTAATCGAGAACCCGGACCCTTGGAGACTGTCCACGTAATCGACTTCGGCTCCCTGGAGAAGCGGAGCGCTCTGCGAATCCATAATAACCTTGACGATACCCTTTTCAACCACGGTGTCGTCATCGCCCATCTTCGATTCGAAGGCCATCCCGTATTGATACCCATGGCATCCGCCGCCTTTGACATAGACCCGCAGGCCAACAATGTCCTTCTCTTCCACCATCAATTCCTTGATCTTTTGTTCTGCGACCGCCGTAATCGTCAACATAGTAATCCTCCTCCTGTGACCAGGCTGTCCTTCGAAGACCTGCCTGGAATGATTTAGTGTAACATCTCTTTACTGGATTTCAATACCCTTCGACTCCGATTGCGGCATTGTGGGTGCAACCCACTTGCCCTCCGGGACTCGAACAACCACGTCTCCAAGCACTTTGGCCTGGCATCCAAGACGATGCCACGGCTCGCTGAGGGCTTCCCGATCGAGAAGATCTTGCTCATCGAAGTCGATCTCCGACAGGTTCTCGGCACCCATCTGCACTTCGATCCGACAGGTGGTACAGGAGGCATTCCCACCACAGTCGTGGTTCAACCTGCACCCCAGCAGCTTCGACGCCTCCAACAACGACGTATTCACCTCAACTTCTCCACTCCTACTCTCAGGAAGAAGAAACGTCACACGTGGCATCGTAATTCGCTCCTCAATGCACCGTGGCGCCGACTACCATCGGCTGATAGGGACAGCGCTGTAATCGGACATGTTCTTCGAACTCGTGACGGAACAATTTCATGCTGCTCTGAACCAACACGGCAGCCCCGGTTACCAGCGTGCAATAGCCCGTCCCCTTCACAAATCCACAGAGCTGGAGGAGACTCTCCATATCTTTCTCCGTCCCCTCGCCCTGTTCGATCTTGGTCATCAGCGCGGCGAGATTGATGGTCCCCATTCGACAGGGTGGGCACTGCCCGCAACTCTCGACCTTGAAAAAATTGGAAAACTTGAGCGTCAGCGCCACCATGCATGTCGCATCGTCGACCACGATCACGCCCGCCGACCCAAGCCCCGTGCCAGCTTTCTTCAACGAATCGAAATCCATCGTCAGGTCGAGCTGATCTGCGGTGACCATCGAAAATGCCGGTCCCCCAGGAAACACGGCCTTAATCTTGCGCCCACCCGGCACTCCCCCTCCACACTGGTCCACAAGATGCCGAATGGTCGTACCCATCGGCATCTCATACACACCAGGCCGATTCACGGCGCCGCTCAGGGAGAACATCATTGTGCCCGGGCACTTTTCTGTGCCGACCTCCGTGAACCAGGCCCCGCCCTTCAGAAGGATCCGAGGAATGTTGCACAACGTTTCGACGTTGTTGACCAGCGTCGGCTTCCCGTAGAGGCCGAAATCCGTCGGATAGAAAGGCGGCTTCTGTCTCGGCATCGCCGGACGCCCTTGCATTGATTCGAGCATCGCGGTTTCTTCACCGGCCACGTAACTCCCATGGCCTTCAAAGATTTGCAGGTCGAGATCCACACCACTCCCCAGAATATTCTTACCCAAGAAGCCTTGAGCCTTCGCCTGGGCCAATGCCTTTTTTAGATTTTCTCGTTCTTCGTGATACTCATGATTCACATAGATAAACGCCGCCTTCGCTTGCACCGTGTAGGCTCCAATGAGGCAACCTTCGATGAGCTGGTGGGGCGCATGCTTGAGCAAATACCGATCTTTAAATGTCCCTGGCTCATGTTCGCCAGCATTACAGACGAAATAGTGTTCCTTCACCCGATGATTGAGCACCTTCTCCCATTTAATGCCGGTTGGAAAGCCCGCGCCTCCCCGCCCACGAAGCCCGGCTTTCTTCAGTTCATTGACGATATCGTTCGCGCTCAGCTCTTTGACACACTTCCTCCAGGCCTCGTAGCCCCCGATTTTCCGGTAGGCCTCGATATCCCAGGGAGCGCCATCGAGTGTTTGGAGTACCCGTGATTCAGTCGCAGCTGTCATGCATCCTTCCTGACTCGTTGGCTCAACGAAACGAATGGAGCGATACTATAAGGTGCCTGGCCGGTATTCGTCAAGGCAATGCCGCGATAATAGGCCTGAATCTCAACGACTTAGGACCACTGCCCTGTGGGGAACTGGGTATATTGGCCACCAACAGGATGCTGAAAAAGCCCGCCAGCGTAAAATGACCGTTATTTGGTTGATTTGGTTTGTCTGGTTAGTTTCGATCAACCAAAAAAACCAGAGAGACCAGGCATTTTTTTAGACATGCGGGCTAGGCCTGTTGGAAGAGTTCAGGAGGATGAACGCATCGGTGGGTAATCATCTGACTTGCCGGCGGGTCTTCCTGCCGGCAAGTCATACAGCACTTTACCTGAGGTGGCTGCCGGCTCCCATGAACAGCAGCATCGGAATCGACAACATAAAGTTGACCCGAGAAGCGAGGAGTGCGGTTCGGCCCCACTGGGCCATTTCCGGCGGAGCCGGGGTCCCCTGGGCTGCCGCGGTCACCGCCGCAATAATCCTTCTTTGATTTGGCCAAATAATAGCATGAACGTTGGCCATCATAATGATGCCCAATAATCCCCCGATTCCAAGCGCGATGGCGCCGGTTCCACCTCGTTGATACATGTAGAGGTACAACACAATCCCGGCAAGCACCGTGACCGTCGCGCCATGACGAAACCAGTTCAGCGCGGCCGGCATCAACTTGGGAATCACGATATTCTTGGTGGGTCCGTCCAGGCTCTTCAAGAATGCTGCATTGATCAGGTTGAAGAAGTACAACAACCCGATCCAGACAATCCCTGCCAAGAAATGGGTCCAGCGTAACAGCAAACCAAACCAGTCGGCATCGCCGACCGCCACGCCGGTCATCGCGAGATACCCCATGATCAACACCACCGTAAGCGCAAATCCTACGCCCATCGTCTGCATCGGACTCTCAAGAAATTTCATAGTATCTCCTCATTTCGTACACAACCGAGCTGCTATGTGTACTGTAGGCTCTCTCCTTCTGTCAAACCCCCCGAACCTCGCGACGTGTCAACAATCCCGCGTGAGCGGATAGATCCCCTCTCTATTCAAGTCGATCGACGCTGACCATCGACGCCCTTCTACGTCATGAGACGATCGACTGTCGCACAGAGTTCTCGCACTGCGCTAGCAGAGATTGCCAACGCCTCCCGCTCCTCGGCCGTCAGCTCATATTCGACCACCTGCTCGGCCCCGCCTCGACCCAGCCTGACCGGCACACCGACGACGACATCCATTAAACCGTATTCACCCTCGCAGAGCACCGCACAGGGCAACACCCTCTTCTGGTCCTTCACAATCGCCTCAACCATATCGACAGCCGAGGCCGACGGAGCATAGAACGCGCTGCCTGTTTTCAAGAGACCCACGATTTCGGCACCCCCCTCACGTGTCCGCTTGACAATTGCATCCAACCGGTCCTTCGCCATCAGTTCCAAGATCGGCTTTCCCTTCACCGTCGTATGTCGCAACAGCGGAACCATCGTATCGCCATGCCCGCCCAACACCATCGCAGCCACATCGGGACCCGGCACGCTCAATTCAGCAGCAATGAAGGAACGCATACGGGCGGAATCGAGCACTCCCGCCATACCCAAGACCCGCGACTTCGGCAATCCGCTCACACGGCGCGCCACATGGACCATGGCATCCAGCGGGTTGGTGACGAGAATCAGAATAACGTTCGGCGATCGAGACACCAGCGCAGACACAACCGATTTCACGATTTTCGCATTCGTGGTCAACAATTCGTCACGGCTCATCCCAGGCTTGCGCGGGATTCCGGAAGTAATTACCGCCACCGACGAGCCGGCTGTTTCATCGTAGCCGTTGGTGCCGACCACGCGGGTGCTATAGCCGCAGACTGGTCCGGCCTGCGTGATATCGAGGGCCTTGCCTTGCGGGACCCCCTCGGCAATATCGACCAGCACGACCTCGTACTCGTCTTTCTCAGCGAGCCGCTGCGCCGTCGTGCCTCCGACGTTCCCCGCGCCCACCACCGTTATTTTCAGTCTACCCATGATTCCTCCGGAAGTACTGAGTGCTGGGTGCTAAGTATTGAGTCAGGAAATCGAGAAATTCCTCTGTTCCCGTCTCAGCACTGCTTATGAGTGTTCGTGTTCCGTCCAGCCCGCGACTTTAAAATTGATCGTGCACACAAAATTGTCCCCGTCGTAGAAATTGACTTTGATCTTTTTCTTTCCATAGGTCTTTGCCAGAAAGGCGTCCGGATCATCGACCAATTCCTGATACCCTCCTGCCGGATACTCGCCGAGGTCGTGAAATACCACGATCATCCCCACTTTCACTTCTTGAAGAATCTTGGCCCAACAACGGGGATAGACCTCCCAAAACTTGGCCTCGATCAGATCCTTTGATGGTTCCTGGCGATCCTCCCCCGGTTTGATGGGCTGTGCAAACTTCGCCAATCGGCGGACATAGGGATACTGATGGCCTGTAAACAGCTTGTACAACCAAGGTGGAACTGTGGGTCTTTCTACTGAATTCGTCATTGGCTCTCCATACCCCGTCGCCTCACCCCACACCCTTAACCTCTTCTACGTCGTCAATCTTTGATAGATCCTCGGCAATCGTTTCGGCATCGACTCAAGATGATCGATGACTGCAAACTGCACGTCCCCATACATTCGCCGGACATAGCCATCGGCTTCCCGATCGATCGTGATACAAAATGGATGCACCCCACGCTGCCGCGCTTCTCGTAGCGCAGCCTTGGTATCTTCCAGCGAATAGTCGTCTTTATAGCCATCGTCGAGCGGACGCCCGTCGCTGATGAGGACGAGCAGCCGCGTCCTCGCCTCCCGCGCCAGCAATTTGGCAGTGGCATGGCGAATGGCCGCCCCATCACGGTTTTGCCGCATAGGAGTCAGCCCGCCTAAACGCTGCGCCGCCTTCCCACCCAACCGATCGTCAAAATCCTTGATCACCAGAAAATCCACTTGCCCGCGGCCCTGGCCCGAATAACCGTAGAGCGCATATTGGTCTCCGACCGCTTCAAGCGCTTCACACAAGAGCACCAGCCCCTCCTTCTCCAGATCGATCACACGGCGGCCGCTGTCCAATTGGCGACTGGTTGAGCCACTCACATCGATCAGAAACGCGGCTGCGACATCCCGTTCTTTTCTCTCCCGCCTGACGTAGATCCGATCAGACAGGTCTGCCCCTGCCGCCCGCTCGGCGCACATACGAACCGCCGCATCCACATCGAGATCGTCACCATCGGCTTGGCCCGGCACACGCCGCAATCCCGGTGGCCGCAGACTCTCGAAGAATCGTCGAAGGGCAGAGACTGCACTCCCATGCGCGCTCAACGTGGCGCCCACGATATCCCCGCTCCCCTCCTCTGCGGCGCGCTCGACGACGCGACACCAGTTGAGGCGATAGTCATCGATCCCCTGGTCCCACTCTGGATAGCGCACCGCACGATCGCCTGGCCCGGCATAATCCACTAGCCTCGGCTGTTCGACCTCTAAGGCCAGGAGTTCTTCCACATGAGAGGGCAACTGCCGCCCTCCAGCAAGGCTGCCACTTTCAGTTTCCGTACGCGTGCCTTCTCGATTCCGTTGCCCCTGCGCTGACGACTCCTGTGCTCCGCCGACGGCGCTCGCCATTTGCGCAATGTCCTCTGACTGTTTTTGATCGTCCGATGCTTGTCTGTCCTGATCATGCTGACGAATGAACTCAGGATTCATCGCCCCACGATAGACCCAGTTGGTCACAGGGCGATAGTCCTCACCCGTCTGTTCGGACGCGGATGGACCCGCGCCCAGCTCTTCCGACGTGTCATCGGTCTGATCGGTCTGGATCATCGTCCCCTTCGGAGCCAACAGTTCTTCGAGCCACACATAGAGCGCATGGGCCACGCGCACTGCCTCTTCCGCCGTCGCCGTTGGAACCAGAATTGTCTGGCACATCGGCCAAAGGATGGCGATCTCGTCCTTGATCGCTTCGTGAATGGCGACAGACTGTGATGCAGCGGTCGACAGTTGGAGCAGTTGATCGACCACGAGTTCTTTGACGGTCAGCCCGTGCGTCAGCGACCGCGTTGTGACTGCCTCTCGCGCGAACTGTTGCAAATCCCGGAGAAGTCCCGGGTACTCCCGCTGAAGCAGAAACTCTACCCGCGCATCCTCCACAAGCATCCACAAATCCTGGATCAGTCCAGGATGAGGGTACAGGCGGAACAACGCTGCCAAGGTCTCCGGCGCAGCCTGTTTCACCCGGCCGTACCTCTGTCGCACGGCCACGACTAGATCTGCGAGCGACTCAAGGATCAGCCGGTACGTCCCGAATTCCACATGGCCCGCCTCATGAGCCGCCATCACCAGATACAAACGTGTGTTCTCCTCGGCAGTGGGATAGCGACGGAGGAGCGCCGGCAGAGAGATCGTGCGCCCGTCCTGACTCACCATGGCCTGCGCAGACGTCTCCTGGCTCAGCGAATCGGGAAGCGCCTGAATCGTCAGATCCGTGCCACAGAGCCCTTGCACGAAAAGCTTCACGGTACGGGCTACCTGCCGAAGCGGCACACCGCTTAGGGCCGCTTCCACCGATGTCAGCGCCTTCTGTGACTCCAGGGCAAAATAGGCCCTGGCTCCTTCGACACTGTAGGCCAGGACTTCCATTCCCGCTGTGAACCAAGCTTCGAAGCGAGCCGTGGCCTGGGCAGACTCCCCGATCACGCTCACCAATTCAGGCGCGCGCCGCAAATAGGCCAGCGCCGTGCTTGCGTCACGCTCTGCCACCAAAGCCCCGTACTGCAATATTCTTAACCGCCATCCCTCATTCGGCACAGCGCGCAACAGGCGCGGCGACTCCGATAACCAGGCAATGCCCGACCCTGGATCACGTTCGGCCAGCAACGATCCAACCGTGATCACCTTGGCTCGTACCGATAAATCTTCGTGATCGCTGAGGATGAGCGGACTGGTACGGAGGAATTCAATGGTCCCAAAATAGTCTGTCTTGCCAAAACTATTCTGAGAGATCAGTTTTAACCCGAATGTCGCCCAGGCTCTGGCATCTTGAAGCGGCAACACGCGAGCGACCGCGGGAATTTGGCGGACGTACTCCAGCGCGACGACAAAATCGACCTGCGTCAGTTCGAACCCAATCTCCAACCAGGCCCCTAGCCGATCCGGCGAGATAACCGTCACCACTTCCGGTGACACGCGGAGAAATTCCAGCGCAATATTCGCATCCTGCTCGGCCAGCTCCAGCGCGGTTTTCAGCACCAACGACCTGATCGATGCCGGCTCGATCAGACCCAAAACCAGCGGGCTCTCCTTGAAGTACTTCAGCCCCATCGCACCAGAGGTTTCGGCCAACGCAATCCCCAGATCCAGCCAGACCACCGCATCACCAAGCCGGCCCCGCTGTTGCAAATCGGGGAACGATTCGATCGCGGCGCAAGCTACTTTTTGGGAGACCTCAGCCAATTCATCAAGCAACAACAAGACACCTTCAACCTGATTCGGTGCCGCAACGGCCTCGGCAAGGCGAGAGACCAGATGCTGGGCCGTAGCAGGCCCCAGCTCCTCCGCCAGTTTGGCAATCAATTGATTATGAGTATCCGACATCTCCATCCTTGATCCGATCCGACGGAATTTGCAGGAAGTGTTGGGAAGTGCTGGATTGTAAAGGACGCCCTAGCGCTTGTAAACTATACCCCTGCGGCGGAGGTCCCTCTTCTAACCCTCGCCCAGTGCCTTTTGCCAAAGGAGTTGCGATGGCCGAGCCGAAGCAAGAAAGTCTCGACAAGATGTGGAAGTATGTGAAGGGATTCGCGGAGAAGAGCGGAACCGCTATGCATCCCATGCCCACAGTCACCGAAGCCGTGGTCAAAGGCCTCGCGATGCACATGGACGAACTGGGCAAACCCCTCTGCCCCTGTAACTTCTACAAGGATAAAGCCGCAGAGGCCAAACTCCGCCGCTGGATGTGTGCCTGCGACGAAATGCAGATCTACAAATACTGCCACTGCCTATTATTTGTCCGAGAAGACGGCCTGCCGATCACGGAATATCTCCCGGAAGGTCATGAGGGACGGGAGGTCTACGGCGTCGTCACCGATCCAACCCCCGACAAAGGCCGCGCGCTCAAACACAAGGCAACTGCGACACCGAAACCCTTGGGCGACACACCAGAGTCGTCCTCACCTACATCGTAATTGCCATGCCACTGCGCAACCGACTTCTGTGCGCCGCAGTCATCCTACTCCTGTTTGGAATCCTCTGGTCCAACAAGGTGCAGGCCACCGAGCCTGGCAATGTGTCTCCCGCCAAGACTGCACAATCGCCAGTCTTTAACGAAAAAGACTTATTCGCCTACAAACAAAAGGGACGAAGCACTCTAGCCGGACAGGCATTTCTAGTATCGCCATCTGGAAAGGCCATTACCCAAGCCGGCGCTCCAGTCCATCTTATCCCCATCACTCCCTACACACGTTATTGGTTCGACCACAACGTCCGAACCACATCCTGTTCAACGGCGGAACCCTCCGCCTCTTCCGAAGGCGCCGCAACTCCACGCACTCCAACCGATTGCTCGCAAGAAGCGCTGACCAAGCTTCAGACAGAAAAACGGTTGGCCCCCTACCTCCGCACAACCAGAGCCAACCCGACCGGACATTTCTGGTTCACCAAAATCCCCGCCGGCCGTTACTACCTCGTTAGCTTGATTGATGAGGGAACAGGACCTCGCCAAGAAGAACGCCTGATAGGGCTAGCATGGCTAACCATCGAACTCGACGCAGGCGAAAAACTCACCAATCTCGTAGTAACCGACTGCAAAGCCAACCTCTGCTGAACTGGCCTTCAATTCCAAAAACTTCTCCTTGAAATTAAAGAGAGTGTGGGTCGATTTCCCGAGTGATTTGAACTATCCTGTCGCATGTTCAAAAACAAATCGATCTGAACCGTTGTAGATACTTCGATGTCGAGTGGATTTTGATCCATATCGGTTAACAACCTGGGGAAGTTTTAATGGAGCGCTTTTTGCCTAGGATCATCTATGCCATATTGATCACGGTCGGATTGGTCCTTAATTTCCGCGACGCCTTTGCCTTTGATTCCACACCAATTGCAGGCCCAGAAAACATTTTGAAGTCTGGGGCTGCTCATTGCCCAGCTGCCAGCCTAGTGTTGAAGCCAACGAAATTTTCAAGGGATGATTTCGAAAAAAGTGTGAAGGCTTTCGAGCAAGGCCAGCATCCGTTGACTCGCGTTGACGGTGTGCGAACAGTATTCGAAGAGAATTTACCAAGAATGGTTCTGTATGATTCGGTAAGCGGTTTTCGAGCGGAAGTTTATCTCCGTGATCAGCAAGTGGCGTTTGTGTGGGTCTATGCGCCGATAGTTAACCAGGGTGGAATCGGGCCCGAGTGCCACATGATCGAAGGCTTGATGGCCATTGCGGGTAGCGCCTATGGTAAGGAAAGCGATTTGGTGCATTGGATTCAGGGCGCTCTCGATGAATCATGGTTTAGGGCAGCTAGTAACAGAGATCCCTTACTCCAGGAGCGCTTCGGTGCACACAATGCAGCCGTTTGGGGGATCGCCCCAGATTTTCTTAATATGTACGTGACCAGGGTTGATGACCGAGTAAGGTGATTTGGAACTACAGCACGGTCAAAAAATAGTTCTTTTTGAACCTTTCGATAACTACCATTGAATCTCAACTGAATCCAAGAGAGGGCAGTCCCGTCTGCGGGCCACATCCTCACCCACCCGCCCGAGCGCACCGAGACTCACTCTTCACCCAAGCGAGCACTGTTTCATCGTGCGTGTTCCGGGAACTAAAGGAATATCCTGGCTGTAAGACCCTTCCCTCACTGCCACACCGATAGTTCTTTTCCGTCATCTTTCTCTCCTTTTTCCAACTTGTGAAGGGGTGGCGGGATGGGCGGATCAGCTTCTACTGCGCGCATCGACCGAGCACATTCTGATCGTGCGCGGTCTGCGAGCAAGGAAGCTGGCCGCCCGTCTCGCCTTCACTCCCACCCCGACAAAGTCTTTTCAGTTATCTTCTTCTCCCTCCCCCAACTCGTGGCGGGATGGAAGGGGGTGACCTCACGTGCGCGCGTCGAACGATATATATGCTCCTTCCAAGCTTGCTCGTTTCTCTCTAGGGATGGGGCCTGATTGATCTTCCACTGCGCGCGTCCAACGAGGGGAGTCCCCGACCGCGCGTTGCGCGAGCACAGAAGATCATCAGGTTCCATCCCCTCCTCTGTTCCGCGAGCACAGAGGTCCCCCCTCCGTCTCGCACCTCCCCTACTGCCACCCCGTCACCTCATATCCCTTCTCACTCAGACACCGCACCACCGCATCGGCATAAGCAGGGTCCGGATCGAGCGGCCTGTAGGCGCCGCCTACTGAACCGATGATGAGGCCAAGCGCACCTCCGGCTGCCGCCCCAATCGTCACGCCAGCCACTCCACCGATGAGTCCAGTCGATGCCCCTACCGCGGCGCCACTAATCAGGCCCAAGCCTGCGCCAGCCGCCACGTTCCCGCTGCGGCTCCCAGTCCCCGGCTTCAACCCGGCTGCTTCAGCCTTCTGCTGACAAATGATGACTTCGTACTTTGCCATCTCCCGCCCCTGCAGCTGAAACTTCGCATTCGACTTCAACAACGGCCCCGGCCCCGCACAGGCCGCAAGACTCAAGACAGACACAGCCAGAACAATTTGATAGACGAGTCTGGAAACCTTCTTCATCGCCCCTCTCCAGTCACAGGAGGCAAACCTCCTCCTCATCGTGGGATGGCTCGGTTGGGCTTCACTGCGCACCCTATTCTCACCCACCCATTTTTTCTCCCACCTCGCGACGGGATGGAAGGGGGTGGCCTCAAGTGCGCGCGTCGAACGAGCACCTTCTGAGCGTGCGCGTTCCGCGAGCACAGAGGTCCCCCCTCCGTCCCGCCCGATCCTTACTGCCATCCCGTCACCTCATACCCTTTTTCTTGCAGACACCGATTCACAAAGTTCGTGTAAGCCTGATTCGGTTGGGATGGACCGGCGATGGCGTGGTACAAACCGGTCAGCAATCCCCACACAGCTCCGGTCGCTGCCCCGATCATGGAACCGCGGCCTACCGCGCCTGAGATGGCTCCGCCGACCGCTCCGGCTGCCGCGCCCACTCCGCCACCCACTACAGTGCCAGTCGCCACACGACCGGCCTTCCCACTGCTTTCCTCTGCGCCTGCCGACTTTGCCAGTTCCCGACAAGCCTCAATATCTTTCTCCGCGATCTCTTTCCCCACCGACTGCATATGTTCATTGGGATACAGAATAGGACGGGCACTGGAACAAGCGCTGAGCAGGAATATCCCACAAACCAGGTACGCAATAGCGCGCTTCATTCTGTCACCGACCCTTTCCGCATGAAACGGGCGATGACGCGTTCTGCCGTGACTCCTCGCAGACGCACACGTTTATGCCGTCCGCCGGTCCCGGATTCAATGACCACAGCAGCGAGAGGGAGACTCAACGCCTGCGCGAGAAATCGAATCAATGCCTCGTTGGCTGCGCCATCGACCGGTGGGGCTGCCACACGAATCTTCAACGCATCGCCGTGAATGCCGACGCACTCTGTAGTGGAAGCTTTCGGTTGGATATGAACGGTCAGGATCGCTCCGTCTTTAGTGTCCTGCGCAATTGGCGCATGCATTCTAACGGACTGCACAAAAACTCGATGTGCACATACAACACCGTTGAAATATGACAGAAGGAGCGATGACTCCAACAACACCAGGATGCTCAAAAAGACCGTCCAGCAAGGCCGCAGGCTTAACGAAACCGGAGGCGTACCCTCAGGGGTACGTTGAGGATTTCGATGAGCCGAGAACGAAGCTGGCGGTCTTTTTCAGCATCCTGGGAGGGATTAGAAAATGGCCTTCACCAATTCCAAGATACTGCGCTGCATATCGTGGTCGTCGGTGATCGGGCGGGCAATCGCCACATCGCAGGCCCGGTCGGTAGCTACGCCTTGCCTGATGAGTGTCCCGGCATAGATCAGCAATCTGGTGCTGACCCCTTCTTCCAACCCATGGTTCTTGAGGTTCCGCACCTTCCCGCCGAGTTTAACCAGGCTCGCCGCAAGCTCACGGCTGATCCCTGCTTCCCGCTCTACCACAGTCGTTTCGATGTCAGGCGCCGGATAGTCGAACTCAATCGCCATGAAGCGCTGCTTTGTGCTTTGCTTCAAATCCTTGAGCACGCTCTGGTAGCCGGGGTTATAGGAAATCACCAAGAGAAAGTCGTCGGCCGC
>CXWL01012566.1_pt1 | contig 57597 bp, 49 predicted proteins | sample 590931 | NCBI WGS metagenome assembly CXWL01 (sample SAMEA3498368, study PRJEB10139) | groundwater metagenome | biome: water well; material: biofilm material | place: Germany | collected 2015-04-27 | reverse complement strand
GAGGGTCGATGACGAAGTCGGCGCCCGCGGGGGGTGCGGCTTCTGCTGTGGCGCTCGAGGCAGCGCCTGCGGCTGCCGAGGAGCGCGTGCGCAGGCGCCTGAGCCCGGCCTGGCCGACGGCGATCAAGGTGTTCAATCCGGCCAGCCGACCGTGAGCGGCCCCGACGTCGAGCATGTCCACTGCGGCCTTCGTGCCGGCCGCCATGCCGCGCCGCTGGAGAGCGGGCAGGGCGACTGCGCGGTTCACCACCAGGCAGCCGCCTTCGGGCACCGGCAGGAATTTGGGCAAGCTGCCGATGGCGAAGTCGCCCCAGGCGCCGATGGACTTCCCGCCACTGCGCCCGAAGAGCGCGTGCGCACAGTCTTCGACCAGCGCAATGCCGCGTTCGTTGCACCAGTGCCTGACGGTCGCCATGGGCTGCGGCAGGCCGAAGTAGTGCGCCGCCAGCATCACCTTCGCGCGGCGCAGGTCTTGCCCGCCCAGCCATGCCAGGTCAGGCGCGCCACGCTCGTCGATGGGGAAGAAGTGGGGTGTCGCGCCCAGGTGGACCGCGGGTGCCACCATGGTCGGGCAGTGGTAGCTGGGCAGGAGCACGGCACTGCCGGGCCCGACGCCCAGCGCCTCGAGTGCCAACAGGATGGCAGCGCGCCCGCTGGTGGTGTAGTGCCGGCTGGGGAGATCCAGCAAGCAAGGCACGGCGCTGCCGCGTCCCCCGCGCAGGGCCTGCCAGCCGAACACCGGCGTGCGGGGAATGGGTTTTTGTCGGATGGCCGTCAGCGCCTGCTCATACGACGGGCAGAATACCCGCGCCGGTCAAGGACCGCCAGCGGGTCGGTCAGGCCAGGCCGACCGCCAAGAAGTCAAGCCCGTCAGTCGCGCCGCGCGCGCAGGCGCATGGCGCCCAGGCCGAGGCCCGCAAACAGCAGCCAGTAGCTCGAGGGCTCCGGGACAACCGCGACCGCGTAGGGCTTGTACAGCCAGACCCCGGCATCGAGAGTCGCAGCATCGAACTCGTTCAGCGCGATGAAGGCGCCGAGCTCGGCCACGTATTTGAACTTGCCGTTTACGCCGTTAAGAAAATTTCCGCCGGGCTGTGCGCTCGTCGTGCTGGCGAGGGCCTTGACCACCCAGTTGGGCGATATCGAGCCGTCCGCTGCGAAGGCCGCTTCGGTGGACCAGACCTTGCCTCTTTCTGTGCCATCCCACAGAAGTAGTTTGCCACTGGCTTCGTCGTAGGCCATGCCGAAATTGACCGTCATCGTGAATGGCGTGCCATCTTCGTTGAACAGCGCCACGCCGGTATCAAGGTTTGCACTTGGATCCGCTGGATTGGATCTGCTCAAATCCCACACGCCAAGGTCGAACGGCAGGCTGCCAATAGAAGCTGTATGGACGTACAAACCGTGGCGCGAGTCAATCGCGGCCACCGTCATGGCACTCGGCGCGTTGATCGTCTCGCCGATGCGCTGCCACTGGTCCTGGCCGCCGCTGCGTATATCGCCCACCGCGTAGCGGAACAAGGTGGAATAGTTCGACTGGTTCGGAACCGTCATGTAGACGACGTCTTTGCCATTCTCGGAGCGGTAGGCGGTGCTGTTTTGTGCGAAGTTTGCTGGCGCGTTGCCTGACCATTGACCCTGACGATTCGTCCACGAGTTGCTACCCAACCCAGTCGGGTCATAGCCCGAGCCGTTGGTGCCGCCGACCTTGTTCGGGTCTGCCTTGGCCGGATCCCACATCCAGGGGCCAGCCGCCTGTAACTGCCCGTTGACATCCGTCGTCTGAAATCCGAATCCGGCGTTGAACGCGGCGCCACCCAGCGTCATGAACATCTGGTTGTGCGGGAGGTAGACGTTGCCGTTGTAGGTGTGCGAGGACTGCGGTGCGGCATCGTCGACGACGAGCATGGTGCGGGGGCTCGACGGGTCGATATTTTCGACTCGGCTCGCCACGGATCCGCGCGTCCAGTCACCGTTGGCCCCTTGCCAGAGGTAGACCTCGTTGCCCATATAGCTGGCGTGCCCTCCGCCCCAAAGTATGAGGTTGCCATTCGTGGAGTCCCAGGCGAATGAGCTCCAGGCGTAAACAAGCGATGCAGGATTTGTGTAGGACTCATTCGGCAGTGCCGCATTCCCAGTCACCCACGCATCCGAATATTTGCCCACGCTGGCCTTGACCCAGCCGCCCTCAGGCGTGCTGCTCAGCAGGCCCTGCAGGTAGGTCAGATCAGCGGCCATCGCACCGCCAGACGTTGCGGCAGCCAAGGCCAGGCACAACCCTGCGGCCGAACGCTTGCGGGCTGTGCTCGTCATGTGGAACTTGGAGATGGGCTCGCGGTTCATGACTCAAGACTCCTGGACAGCCGGCGAGAAAACCCCGCCTTTGGTGCGGTTGATTTTAGGGAGGCGAGGGTTTGTCTTGATCCCTCGATCCGGGGGGTTCTTGACCGAGAGTGCAACAAGGGGTCAGCACTCCGTCACGAATACGGCCACCAGCCAGCGTGCCGTGGCCTCCTCTACCGCGCGCCGGGCTTCGGGCTGCGAGCAGGTGTGGTCGGCGCCGGCCAGATCCACCCGGGAGGGCGGCCGGGTCGCCAGCGCGCTGCGCCACGCCTCGCTGGCGGCGGTGAACTCGATGAACTCGCGCGCGGTGTAGTCGTTCTCGCTGAGCATCAGCAGGGTGCGGCCGTTGAACGCGCCCCAGGCCTGTGCCATGCGCTGCTGATACGGCATGGTTTTTTCAAGGGTCGCCGGAGCCCGGCCGAACGCCGCGCGCAGATTGCGCAGCAGCCCCGCCAGGGCCCCCAGCGCGACTTGGCCGCTGAGCAGCTTGCGCCAGAATGCGCGCTCGGTGAGCCGCTGTCGGTAGTAGTGCTTGACGTGGGTCTTGGCCAGGCTGGCCTCGGACCGCACCCACGGGTTGAGCAGCGCCAGCCCGGCCACGCGTGGGTCGGGCCGCTCGTGCAGGTACAGCAGCGCGGCCGAGGCGCCGTCGCACAGCCCCCACAGCACGATGCGCTGCACACCGGGCGCGTGGCCTTGCAGCGCATTGATGGCCGCGTCGATGTCGGCGCCGGTTTGTTCAAAGCTGCGCGGCTCGCCTTCGCTGTCGCCCATGCCGCGGCAGTCGAAACGCAGCACCGGGAAGCCGGCGTCGGCCAGGGCGCGTGCCAGCAGCACGAATTGCCGGTGACTGCCGGCTCGGTATTGCGGGCCGCCCACGACGATGACGACGCCGAGCTCGCCCGGCGGCGCAGCTTCAGCAGGCTGGCTGAGGATGCCCGCCAGGCGGGCGCCTGCGCAGCTGAAGGCCAGCGCTGTTTCGGTGACGTTCATGGCGCCACGTGCGACATGGCCTGCACCGCCGCCAGCGTGGCCGCGATCAGCGCCGGTGCGTCTTCGATCTCTTGCGTCTGCCAGAACGCCGGCCCCGCCACGACTTGCGCCGCCACCGCGTGCCCGCTCGCGCGCCAGGCCTCGATGCGGGCGGCCGAAGCCGGCAGCAGCGTGGCGCCCGGTCGCGTGGACAGCTCCAGCCACGCCACCTGTTTCACCGATGCGGGCCAGTCCAGCACCGACTGCTCCAGGCCGTGCGCCAGCGCAGCCGGCAGGCCGTAGCCGGCCACATGCACGGTGCGGCCTTCGGTCAGATCGCCGCGCAGGCCATCGAGCGTGCCCTTGGCAGCACCCTGCTGCAGGTCGGCGGCAGCCTTGAGGCGCAGAAACTGCTGCAGCAAGGACTTGCCAGAAGTGGCGGGTTGCCACAACAGCAGGTTGCAGGTGCCGCCAAGCTGGGCGGCGGCCTGTGCGGCCAGCAAGGCGCCGGCGCGCAGGCCCCACAGGCACAGCGGGGCATCGTGACGCTGGCGCAGCCAGTGCGCGGCCCGCATCACGTCGTCCACCCAGCCTTGCCAACTGGCATCGGCAAAGTCGCCGCTGCTGTCGCCGCAGCCGTGCAGGTCGATTTGCAGCACGGCGTAGCCGGCGGCGGCCAGCGTGCGCGATTGCAGCGCGGCCATGCGGCGCGACTTGTTCATCTCCTCGGCCCAGGGGTGCACGTACACCACGGCACCACGCGCCGGGCCCATCGCGGGTGCGTGGTACACGCAAAGACGCTGCCCGTGGCCTGCCGGCTGGAAGAAGAATTCCATGCCGCCGGGCGCGGCCTCAGCCCGCGAGCTTGGCGCTGACAAAGTCCACCAGCGAGCCGACGCTGGCGAAGGTGTCGCCGTCAATATCGTCGTCGTCCACCACCAGCCCGAGTTGCTCTTCGAGCGACGTGATCAGCGTCACCACGGCCATTGAGTCGAGCTCGGGGATGGCGCCCAGCAGTGGCGTCGCGCGGGTGAACGCGGCGGCCCTGCCGCCCAGGCTCAGTGCCTCATCCAGCACGCGCAGCACGTCTTCGTGCACGTTCATCCATCCACCCCCAGACCGCAGAGCCCGAAATTCTAGGCGCCGGCCCTGGCGGCGGCGGCCTGGGTTCCGTGGCGGACTGCTCGGAGTCGGGCCCTCGGCCGGACCGCCGGGCCAGCGGGCGCGAAGCAGCATGTGACATACTTTTTTCTTCCTTGCCGCAATTTCGCCGAGCGCGGGCCCCGGGCCCCGACGCAGCGCAGCCGATGCCCGAATCCTCCCTGTTGCATGAATTGATCAGCGTCGCCGCGCGACGGGCCGGCGCCGATGCCGCGCTCACCTACGGCGGGCGCACCTGGGCCTACGACGAACTCGGCGACGCGCTCGCTGCCTTCGTGGCCGGCTTGCGTGCGCTGGGCCTGCAACGCGGCGAACGCGTGGGCATTTATCTCGAGAAGCGCTTCGAGACCGTGGTCGCGAGCTTCGGTGCGCCGGCTGCCGGTGGTGTCTTCGTGCCGCTGAATCCGCTGCTCAAGGCTGAACAGGTGGGGTTCATCGTGCAGGACTGCGCCGTGCGCGTGCTGGTGACCTCACCCGAGCGCCTGGCCCTGCTGGCGCCCGCGCTGGCGGCGTGCCCGAGCCTGCGCCACGTCGTGCTGACCGAGATGCCCGGCTCGCTACCCGCGTTGCCGCCGCAGGTGGGCGTGGTGGGCTGGGCCGAGTTGCTGGCAAGCGCAAGCGCCGATGGCCACCGCGTCATCGATACCGATATGGCGGCCATCCTCTATACCTCGGGCAGCACCGGCCGGCCCAAGGGGGTGGTGCTGTCGCACCGCAATATGGTGGCGGGGGCCAAGAGCGTGGCCAGTTACCTGGAAAACCGGCCCGGCGACACCTTGCTGGCCGCCCTGCCGCTGTCGTTTGATGCCGGTTTCTCGCAGCTCACCACGGCCTTCCATGCGGGTGCCCGCGTGGTGCTGCTCAATTACCTGATGCCGCGCGATGTGCTCAAGGCGCTGGAGCGCGAACTGGTCACCGGCCTGACGGCGGTGCCGCCGCTGTATATCCAGCTCGCGGCGCTGGACTGGCCCGCGGCGATCACCCAGCACTTGCGCTACTTTGCCAATACCGGCGGACACATGCCGCGCGAGACGCTGACCGCCCTGCGCCAGCGGGTGCCGCAGGCGGCGCCGTTCCTGATGTACGGCCTGACGGAGGCCTTCCGCTCGACCTACCTGCCGCCCGAGGAAGTGGATCGCCGGCCCGATTCGATCGGCAAGGCGATCCCCAATGCCGAGATTCTGGTGCTGCGCGAAGACGGCAGCGAGTGCGTCGCCGATGAGCCGGGTGAGCTGGTGCACCGTGGCGCGCTGGTGGGCCTGGGCTACTGGGGTGATGCCGAGAAGACCGCCGAGCGCTACAAGCTGCTGCCGGGGCGCGATGGCGGCCTCCAACTGCCAGAGTACGCGGTCTTCTCGGGCGACACCGTGCGGCGCGATGCCGATGGCTATTTGTATTTCATCGGCCGCCGCGACGAGATGATCAAGACCTCGGGCTACCGCGTCAGCCCGACCGAGGTGGAAGAGATCCTCTATGCCACCCGGCTGGTCGGCGAATGCGTGGCCTTCGGCAGCGATCACGCCACGCTGGGCCAGGCCATCCAGGTCATCGCCACGGCACCGGACGGCAGTGGCGCGCTCGATCTGGCGGCGGTGCAGGCCGCCTGCCGGCTGCACATGCCTGCCTATATGGTGCCGGCGGGCATCGAGCCCATGGCCGGCCCGCTGCCGCGCAACCCGAATGGCAAGATCGACCGCAAGTTGCTCGCCACCGCGTGGCTCGAGCGCATGCCGGCCTGAAGCGAAGGAAGCCCGTGACGTCTGCTCCCGCCAAACCGGCCCACGCACCGATGGACCAATTCACCGTGCGCGACGGCGAACTGGTGGTGGGCGGCCACAAGGCCACGACGCTGGCCGCGCGCGTTGGCCAGACACCGTTCTACGCCTACGACCGCGGCCTGCTGCGCGCGCGCGTGGCGCAGCTGCGTGCGGCGCTGCCAGCGGGCATCCAGTTGCACTACGCGATGAAGGCCAACCCGATGCCGGCCGTGGTGGCGCTGATGGCGGGGCTGGTGGACGGTATCGACGTGGCTTCGGCGGGCGAGCTGCGGGTGGCGCTCGATGCCGGCACCGACCCCGCAGAGATCAGCTTTGCCGGGCCGGGCAAGCGCGATGCGGAGTTGCGCCAGGCGGTGGCGGCGGGCGTGCTCGTCAATGTGGAGTCGATGCGCGAGTTGCCGGTGCTGGCGGCGGCATCGCAAGCGCTTGGGCTGCCCGCCCGCGTGGCCGTGCGCGTCAACCCCGACTTCGAGCTCAAGGGCTCGGGCATGAAGATGGGCGGCGGGCCCAAGCAGTTTGGCCTGGACGTGGAGGTCGTGCCCGAGGCGCTGGCAATGATCGGCCGGCTGGGGCTGGGCTTCGAGGGCTTCCACCTTTTTGCCGGATCGCAAAACCTGCGCGCCGAATCGATCTGCGAGGCGCAGCGCAAGAGCTATGAACTCGCGCTGCGGCTGGCGCCGCATGCGCCCGCGCCGGTGCGGTTTCTCAACCTCGGCGGCGGCTTCGGGATCCCGTACTTCCCGGGCGAACAGAGGCTCGACCTGGTGCCCATCGGCGCCAACCTGGCCATGCTCGCCGAGCGTGCGCGCAGCGACCTGCCGGCAGCGCACATCGTCATTGAACTCGGCCGCTTTCTGGTGGGCGAGGCGGGTGTGTATATCGCCCGCATCGTGGACAAGAAGATCTCGCGCGGACAGGTTTACCTGGTGTGCGACGGTGGCCTGCACCACCACCTGTCGGCCTCGGGCAATTTTGGCCAGGTGGTGCGCAAGAACTACCCGGTGACGATTGCCAACCGCGCCGGCGCAGACCCGCGTGAAACGGCCTCGGTCGTCGGCCCGCTGTGCACGCCACTGGACCTCTTGGCTGATCGCATGGATCTGCCCGCCGCGCAGGTGGGCGACCTGGTCGCCGTATTCCAGTCCGGCGCCTATGGAATGAGCGCCAGCCCGCAGGGCTTTTTGGGGCACCCGGCCTGCGTCGAGGTGCTGGTGTGAGTCAGGCCGAGCCAGACATGGACGCGACCCCGCTGGTCAGCGTCGTCATCCCCACCTACAACGGTGAGCGCTTCCTCGCCCAGACCCTGCAGTGCGTGCTGGCGCAGACGCACCCGGCGGTGGAAATCATCGTCGTGGATGACGGTTCCACCGACGGCTCTCTGGATCTGGCGAGGCAGGTCGCGCCCCAGGCGGTCCAGATCGTTCAGGCCAATGCCGGTGTCAGCACGGCACGCAATCGCGGCCTGGCGGCAGCGCATGGGCGCTACGTGATTTTTCTGGACCAGGACGATATCTGGCACCCACTGCAACTCGAGCGTCAGGTTGCGTGGCTCAAGCTGCACCCGGAGTGCGGCGCCGTGGTATGTCCCTACCACCATTGGTATGCCGATGATGGGGGCTACCCTGAGCCACAGGGCGTGTGGCCAGCCGATCCCGGGCTTCTGGTGGATCCGGAATTTTCGGGTTGGGTCTATCACCAGTTCCTGTTTGACTGCTGGGCGCTGACCAGCGGCACGTTGATGCGCCGAGAGGCGGTGGAGGTCTGCGGAGGTTTCGACACGTCGCTGCCCTTTAGCGAAGACTGGGATCTTTGGCTGCGCCTTTCGCTACGGGCGCCATTCGCGTTGCTGCGCTGGCCCCCAGTGCTGTACCGGCAGCACCCGGTGCAGGGCTCGCGTACGGTGCGGCCGAAGGACTTCCGCACCGAGCTCTTGCTGCGCTACGGAGCCAGGCATGGGTTGGCCAGCGCTGATGGTCGCGCCATGGACCCGGTCCGCTTTGACGGACTGCTGGCGCGTTACCAGTCCAGTTTCGGTTACCACCATCTGCAGCACGGCAATCGGTGGACTGGCGTCCGCTCGCTGCTGGCTGCTTGGTGGCGCCGGCCCAGCCGATGGAAGTACTTGGTGATGGCGCTGGCCGTCATCGTTGGCTGGCGGCCGTAGAGGCCCCCTGGGCTTCCCACACTTGCCTGACTGTCACGGCAACGCTGCCAGCCGGGCCCTGACCCCGGGTTCAAGGGGGTGGCCGTGGCTTGTTGCCGCACGCGCCAGCCACTAGCATCCCGCCATTCGGGTCATTGCTGGAGAAAGCCATGTTGCGAGCCACTGTCATTGCCGGCTTGGCCGTGTTGGGATCGATAGGCCAGGCGGCAGCCCAGAGCTGCCCGTGCGCCAGTGGCCAGCGTCTGGACCCGGCCCAACTTGCTGCGGCCTTCAGCGGCAAGACGGTGTGCGCCGTGGTCGATGGTCAGATGCAACAGGAGTATCACAGCGGCCAGGGTTCAGGGCCGCTGGTGGCCTACAAGCGGGGCCCCGCGCACCCCATCGATCCGAGCGAGACGGTGGGAACCTGGTATGTCGACCGGGTGGGCTCGGTCAGCAACGCTGCCATCCACTATATCTACGGCGGCAGCTCGAGTTATGCCTACGAGGTGTGCGGGGCCCCTGCCGGCCCGTATACATACTGCGGCGTATCGGGCGCGCGCAATTTCAGCGGCATCACCACGCGCAGTGGTCAGGTGGCCTGCTCGGCGGCGGCTGCGCCGGCCGCTGCGCGAGTGCCGCTGCCGGCCAAGCGTTGATGTAGCTTCCAGGCTGGCGTGCGGTAGGCCCGCCAGCCGGTGCCGGGCAGCCCCGCCGGACACAATGCGCTGATGACCAAGGGCGCAACTGTCTTCGGATACTGGCTCGCGACCCTGGCCTTCGTGGTCTATGGCAGCTTGGTGCCGCTGGACTTCCAGCCGATACCGCTGGCACAGGCGCTGGCGGCGTTTGCCGATATCCGGTTTCGCACCCTCGGCATCGAGTCGCGTGCCGACTGGGTGGCCAATGGCGTGCTGTACCTGCCGCTGGGCTTCCTGAGTGCGCGGCTGGCGCATGCCTCACTGGCACGCTGGCCATACCCGTTGGCGATGCTGCTGGCGGTGTGCTGGTGCGTGGCGGTGGCCATCGGGGTGGAGTTCACGCAGCTCTTCTTTCCGCCGCGCACGGTTTCGCAGAACGACCTCATCGCCGAGACCATCGGCAGTGTGCTCGGCGCTGCGCTGGCCCCTGTGCTGGCGCGCTGGGTCGATCGGATTCATGCCGCCTGGGTCGTCGGGGGCCAACGGCTGGGCTGGCGCCTGCTCGAGGTCTACGTCGCGCTCTACCTGGCGCTGTGTCTCTTTCCGTACGACCTGCTGCTGTCTTGGCAGGAGCTGTCGGACAAGGCGCTGTCCGGTTCCTGGGGCTGGCTGTTCGCGTCGGGCGAGCGCGGCCTCTGGTTCACCTTGCTCCAGTGGCTGGTGGAAGTGGGTCTGGTGGTGCCCATCGGTGCCCTCTACGCGCGCCGCCACGCTGCGCAGCGCCTGTCGAACGTAACCGTCGGGGTGATGGCCGCCCTGCTCGGGGCGATGCTCGGCCTGGCCATCGAGGGCGGGCAATTCCTGCTGGCTTCGGGCGTGAGCCAGGGGGCGTCGGTATTGAGCCGGATGGCCGGCATGGCGGTCGGTGCCTTGGCTGCACCGGTACTTGCCACGGGCGGCGTGAGCGCGGTGCAGGCCCTGCTGCGCCGCCATGGCGTGGCCGCGCTGGCGGGCTACCTGCCGGTGCTGTTGTTCGTCAACGGCTGGTTTCGCCTGCCCTGGCACGGCGTGGCGGGCGCCGCCGCAGTGTGGTCCGATCTCATGTTGTTGCCGTTCTATTACCACTACTACACCACCGAGGCGATTGCCGTCTTCAGCCTGGGCAGCGTCGCGCTGATGTATCTGCCTGCTGCGGTGCTGGGCTGGGCCCACGGCTGGCGCCGGGCCACCACGTTGACGCTGGTGGCGCTGATGGTGCTGCTGATCGAGACCAGCAAACTCTTCATCACCGGCCTGCACCCCGACCCCACCAACTTGATCATCGCGGTGGCTGCAGCCGCGCTGGCGCTCAAGTTGGCGGCGATGGCGCAACAGCCAGCGGTGCCCGCCGCCAGCGTGGCGGCGGCGGTACCGCGTGGCACGTCGGGCCCGCGCGCCGGCTGGCCGGTGCTGATCGGGCTCGCGCTCTGGGCCGGCGTCTCGGCAGCGCTCTTCCCGGCCTTCCCCTGGGGGCTTTTAATGCTGCTGGTCGCCGGCGCAGCAGCGGTCTGGTGGCGCCCCCCGCTGGCGCTGGCGATCATCCCGGCGGCGCTGCCCGTGCTCGATCTGGCGCCCTGGAGCGGCCGCTACTACTGGGACGAATTCGACCTGCTGCTGGCGGTCTGCCTGGTGGTCGGATTTGTTCGCACCCGCGCTGCGCCGGCGAGCCGCACCAGGCTGCGCCCGCTGACCCTGGCCTTCGGGCTGCTGGGCGCCAGCCTGGCGATCAGCACGCTGCGCGCGCTGTTGCCGTGGCAGCCGATCGACGACAACAGCTTCACCAATTACTACAGTGCCTACAACGCCCTGCGCATCGTCAAGGGCGCCGTCTGGGCGGGGTTGTTCCTGCTGCTGTGGCGCCGGCTGGCCGCGTCGGGGGCCGCGCGCGCCGGCATGTTTGGCGCCGGCATGGTCGCCGGCTTGACGCTGACGGTGCTGTGGGTGCTGTGGGAGCGCGCGGCCTTTGTCCATCTGCTCGACTTTGCCGCCGAGCACCGCGTCAGCGGCCCGTTTTCGGCCATGCACAAGGGTGGCGCCTACCTGGAGTGCTATCTCGCGGTGGCCAGCGCATTCGTGGTGGTGTGGGCGATGCAGGCCGGCCACTGGATCCGCCGCGCGGCTGCCGTGTTCCTGCTGGCGGCGGCCACCTATGCGGTGATGGTGACCTATTCGCGCAACGGCTATGCCGCGCTGGCGGTGGTGCTCGTCGTCGCCGCGATGTGCGGGTGGGTGCGACGCCCGGGCAACCGGCGCCAGCTTGCCCTGGGCGCGGCACTGCTGCTGGGGGCGGCTGTCGTGGCGGTGCCCATCCTGAGCGGAACCTACGCCCGCGAACGGCTGGCCCAGTCGGCGCGCGACCTGGCAGTGCGCCAGGCGCACTGGTCTGACGCGCTGCAGCTGCGCGATGACAACTGGGCCACCCAGCTTTTTGGCATGGGCCTGGGGCGCTACCCCGAGAGCCACTTCTGGCGCAGCCAGGAGGCCGTGCACGCGGCCTCGTACCGGCTGGTGCGCGAGGGCGGCAATACGTTTCTGCGGCTGGGGGCCGGCGCCACGTTGTATATCGAGCAGGTGGTGCGGGTGCCGCCCGGCGCGCCGCTCACGCTGCAGGTGGACCTGCGCTCGAACCGCGCGCCCGCCACGCTGGCGGCCTCGTTGTGCGAGAAGTGGCTGTTGACGTCGCTGCGGTGCGAGGCTGCGACGATCGTCGCGCCTGCACCGCCCGCCGGCCCGGCGCAGGCGGCGTCAGCCTGGCAGCCGGCGCAAGTGCGCCTCCAGGCCCCGGCGCTGCGTGCCCAGCCAGGCGCACCGCGCCCGCCGCTCCTGCTGGCCTTGCACACGCCCGGCACCGGCGCCACCGTGGACGTGGACAACGTGCGCCTGGAGGCCGCCGCTGGCGTCAACCTGCTCGCCAACGGCAGTTTCGGATCCGGGCTGGACCGCTGGTTTTTCTCGACCGATGTCGACCCGCCCTGGCATATCCACAGCCTGCCTCTGGCGGTGCTCTTCGACCAGGGCTGGCTCGGCGTGCTGGCGTGGGCTGTGCTCATCGTGGTGGCGCTTGCCGGCAGCGTGCGGCTGGTCGTTCGCCAGCGCGCCCTGCTGCCCGCGGTGCCGGCCGCGCTGGCCGCCTTCCTGGTCTCGGGTTCACTCAACACCTTGATCGACGCGCCGCGCTTCCTGTGGCTGCTGCTGGTGCTGCTGGGGCTGGCGGCGCAGAGCCGTTCTGAACCGAAGGGCACCGATTAGAATCCGCAGTCGCCCGGGACGCGCCTGGGAACTCCACAAGGACCGCAGACGTGTTCATCTCTCAAGCCTTTGCCCAGACTGCCCCGGCCGCCGCTGCCGGTGGGGCTGAATCCATGCTCGGCTCGCTCGGCCAGTTCCTGCCGCTGGTGCTGATGTTCGTGGTGCTGTACTTCATCATGATCCGGCCGCAGATGAAGAAGCAGAAGGAACACAAAGCCATGATCGAGGCCATCGCCAAGGGCGACGAGGTGGTCATCGCTGGCGGCGTGCTCGGCCGCGTGGCCAAGCTCGGCGAGAGCTACCTGCACGTCGAGGTGGCCAATGGTGTGGAGTTGCAGGTGCAGCGCGCCTCGGTGGTGCAGGTGCTGCCCAAAGGCACCTTCAGCAAGTAGCACGGCCCCCACAAGCATGGCCGGCCCGGCTTGCGGCGGCCCGCGTGACCGCCCCGCGCTGCGCGCCAGGCCAAGGAAGTCTCCATGAACCGTTACCCCCTGTGGAAGTACGTCGTCCTCGGCGTTGCGCTGCTGATCGGCCTGCTCTACACGCTGCCCAATCTTTACGGCGAGGCGCCGGCCGTGCAGGTCTCGGGCGGCAAGTCTACCGTCAAGGTGGATGTGGCGATGATCGACCGCGTGCAGCAGACCCTGCAGGCCGCGGGCATCAAGCCCGACTTCGTGCAGTTCGACGGCAAATCGGTGCGCGCCCGGTTTGCCGATACCGACACCCAGATCAAGGCCAAGGATGCGATCTCCAAGGCGCTCAACCCGGATGCGACTGACGCGCGCTATATCGTGGCCCTCAATCTGGTGTCGCGCTCGCCGGCCTGGATGGCCAAGGTGCGTGCGCTGCCGATGTTCCTGGGGTTGGATCTGCGCGGCGGCGTGCACTTCCTGATGCAGGTGGACATGCGCGCCGCCGTCAAGCAGTCGGTAGACACCTACGGCAGCGACGCGCGCACGGCGCTGCGCGAAAAGCGTGTGCGCTTTGCCGGCATCGCGCGCGATCCCGAGGGCCTGACCGTGACCCTGCCGGATGCCACCGCAGCCGCCGCTGCGCGCGAGGTGCTGGCTGATCGCCTGCCGTCGCTGCAGTGGGCCACCGAGCCGGCCGCCGATGGCGTGCGACTGGTCGGCCGCCTGTCGCCCAAGGCCGTCTACGATATCGGCGCGCAGGCACTGCTGCAGAATATCGAGACCCTGCACAAACGCGTCAATGAGCTCGGCGTGGCCGAACCGGTGATCCAGCAGCAGGGCGCCGACCGCGTGGTCGTGCAGCTCCCCGGCGTGCAGGATACGGCGCGCGCCAAGGACATCATCGGCCGCACGGCGACCTTGCAGTTCCGCCTGGTCGAGACCGACAGCGCCGCCGCCGCCGAGACCGTGCCGCAGCGGCCGGCGGCCGATGGCACGCCACGCCCGGTGGGCCTCAAGCGCGACATCATCGCCACCGGCGAGCAGCTCAAGCAGGCCTCGGCCACCATCGACAAGGACCAGCGTCCGGCGGTCTCGGTGCGGCTGGACGATGTGGCCGGCCGCGCCATGCGCACCGCCACGCGCGAGAACCTCGGCAAGCCGATGGCCATCGTGCTGTACGAAAAGGGCAAGGGCGAGGCGATCTCGGTGGCCACCATCCAGGGCGAGTTCGGCACCGATTTCCAGATCACCGGCAATTTCACGCCGCAAGAGACGGCCGATATCGCGCTGCTCACGCGCGCCGGCGCGCTGGCGGCGCCGATGGAGATCATCGAAGAGCGCACCATCGGCCCAAGCCTGGGGGCCGAGAATATCGCCAAGGGCTTTGACAGCGTGATCTACGGCTTTGCCGCGATCACCATCTTCATGTGCGCGTACTACCTGCTGTTTGGCATGTTCTCGTCGGTGGCACTGGCCTTCAACCTGCTGTGCCTGGTGGCCGTGCTCTCGATGTTGCAGGCCACGCTCACGCTGCCTGGCATCGCGGCGATTGCGCTGACGCTGGGCATGGCCATCGACGCCAACGTGCTGATCAACGAGCGCGTGCGCGAAGAGTTGCGCGGCGGCGCATCGCCGCAGGTGGCCATCCACACCGGCTATGAACGCGCCTGGGGCACGATCCTGGACTCCAACGTCACGACCCTGATCGCCGGTGTCTCGCTGCTGGCTTTTGGCTCGGGCCCGGTGCGCGGATTCGCCGTGGTGCACTGCCTGGGCATCATGACATCGATGTTTTCGGCGGTGGTGTTCTCGCGTGGCCTGGTCAACTTCTGGTATGGGCGGCAGAAGCGGCTCAAGTCGGTATCGATCGGGCAGGTGTGGCGGCCCGACGGCGCCGCGCCGGCTGCCGAAATCTCTGAAGCCTGACCGGGAGCAAGACCATGGAATTCTTCCGCATCAGAAAAGATATCCCGTTCATGCGCCATGCGTTGGTGCTGAACATCATCTCGTTCATCACCTTCGGGCTCGCCGTATTTTTTCTCGCCAGCCGCGGCCTGCATCTGTCGATCGAATTCACCGGCGGCACGCTGATCGAGGTGCAGTACGCACAGGCGGCGGATATCAACCGCGCCCGCAGCACCGTCGAGGGCCTGGGTTTCGGTGAAGTGCAGGTGCAGAATTTCGGCACCTCGCGCGACGTGCTGATCCGCCTGCCGGTGCGGCCCGATGTCAAGCAGACCGAGGTGGCCGGCCGCGTCTTCGAGGCCCTGTGCAAGGCGGCGCCAGGAACCGCCGGCACGCGGCAATATACGACCACGCAGGGCGAGCAGGTGAGCCGGCCGTCGTGCACCGCGGCCGACGGCACCGAGCCGATGCTCCTCACGCGCACCGAGGCGGTGGGCGCATCGGTGGGCGCCGAGCTGTACCAGAACGGCGCACTGGCACTGCTGGTCACGGTGCTGGGCATCATGGCCTATCTGGCGCTGCGTTTCGAGTGGAAGTTTGCGGTGGCTGGCGTCATCGCCAACCTGCACGACGTGGTCATCATCCTGGGCTTCTTCGCCTTCTTCAGGTGGGAGTTCTCGCTGGCCGTGCTGGCGGCGATCCTGGCGGTGCTGGGCTACTCGGTGAACGAATCGGTGGTCATCTTCGACCGCATTCGCGAGACTTTTCGCAGGTTCCGCAAGCTGACCACGCACGAGGTCATCGACCACGCCATCACGAGCACCACCAGCCGCACCATCATCACCCACGGCTGCACGCAGATGATGGTGCTGTCGATGCTGATCTTCGGCGGCGCCACGCTGCACTACTTTGCGGTGGCGCTGACCATCGGCATCCTGTTCGGCATCTACTCGTCGATCTTCGTCGCCGCAGGCATCGCAATGTGGCTGGGTGTCAAGCGCGAGGATCTGATCAAGCTAGGGGCCAGGGAGAGCGACCCCAACGATCCGAATGCCGGGGCAGTGGTGTAGAGTGGATTTGACCTCCATGGCCGTCCCCCACAGCACCTGACATGACCACCAGCGCCTCGCCCGACTCGATTGCCGGCCAGGCGCGGCGGCTCTACACAGAAGAGCTCGTCAAGGGCCTCACTGGCCTGGTGCAGACGGTGCTGGACGGCGCGCGCACGCTGCTCGACAAGCCTTCCGAACACGCCGTCTTCCAACGCCGGCGCGATCTCGTGCAAGGCTTGATGACCGGCGCCCAGGCCTGGCACCGCGCCATCGTGACCGGCCTGCGCCAGGTGCTGCTGCACGGTGTGTCGGCCTCGCGGCCGGGCGATCTGCCGCCGCCGGGCACGGCCCGCGAAGCGTTCACGCTGGTGACTGACGATACGATCGAACTTGAGATCGTGACCTCCCGCCTGGCGCTGGCGATCATGGATCGCGCATCGTGGGAGTTTGCCGATCTGCGCTCGCGCGTGGCGCACCTGGAGCACCGCACCGAACTCGATCCCCACGACATGCTGCGTGCGCATGTGCTGGCGCGCATCGTCTTCGACGCCTGGCGCGCCGCGGGCCTGACGCTGGACAGCTGGCGCGAGATGCAGCCCGCGCTGCACGAGGAGTTTGCGCTGCTGGTGGAGGAGGCCTACCACGAAGCCAACCGCTGGCTGGTGAGCCAGGGTGTGCTGGCCGAAGTGGATCTGCGGCCCTTCATCCGCCGCTCGCGCACGCACCCGAATGCGCCGCTGGGCTGGCGGGCCGGCAGCGGCCAGGGCGGGGCAGAGCACGGCGAAGAGGGCTCGTCGATGGGTCTGCCGCCGGCCTCGGTGTACTCCACGGCGGCGGGTTTTGCCGTGCCGAAGGGGGCGGCCTTTGCCGGCTGGTCTGGTGCCGGCAGCAGCGGGCGCGGCGGGGTCGGCGAAGAGACCCGCATGATGACGCGCAGCGCGCCGCTGGCCCGCAGCCGCGAGCACGCAGAGGCCGTGCTCGGCCGCCTGAACCGCCTGATCGGGCGGCACGTGCCGGATTTCCCGGCCTCCACGCGCTCGCAGTCCCTCGAGCGCCCGGCGCCGGTGCTTTCGCCGGGCCTGGCGCGGGCCATCGATACCGCGCAGCAGGGCATCCGGCAGCGCCTGGCCCCCAGCTCGCAGCGCGGCGAGCCGCTGGTCACGACACCGGTCCTGCTGGAGGAGTTGCACCTGCGCAAGCAGGTCCTGAAGAAGGCCGCAGCCTCGCCCGAGGAGCGCGCCACCATCGAGATCGTGGCGCTGCTGTTTCAGAGCATCCTCACCGAAGACCGCATACCTGCCAGCGTGCGCGTCTGGTTTGCGCGCCTGCAGATGCCGGTGCTGCGGGTGGCCGTCACCGAGCCCGATTTCTTCGCCACCATCGATCATCCCGCGCGGCGCCTGATCGACCGCATGGGTGCCTGCGTGATGGGCTTCGACAGTGCCGGCAGCAGCGTCGGCGATTCGCTGGACAAGGAAGTCAAGCGCATCGTGCAGGTCGTGGAAGCCTACCCGGACACCGGCCGCCGCGTCTTCCAGACCGTGCTCACCGAGTTCGAAAAGTTCCTGGAGCACTATTTCAAGAACGAGAACGAGGCCACCAAGCGCGGCGTCTCGCTGGCCCAGCAGGTGGAGCAGCGCGAAACGCTGGCGATCCAGTACACGATCGAGCTGCGCCGCATGCTCAATGAGGTGCCGGTGCAGGAAGGCGTGCGCCAGTTCCTGTTTCACGTCTGGGCCGATGTCCTGGCCACCACCGCCGTGCGTTTTGGCGCGCAGGGCGCCCAGACGCGCACCATGAAGCGCGCGGCGGCCGATCTGATCTGGTCGGCCAGCGCCAAGGTCACCCGTGAAGAACGTGCCGAGGTCATACGACGCCTGCCTTTGCTGCTGAAATCGCTGCGCGAAGGCATGGTCTCCGCCGGCCTGGATACGGCCAAGCAGGACGAGCACATCCAGCAACTCAACAACTCGCTGGCCGCCGCTTTTACGGCCAAGGCGGCGGTCATCCCGGATGACCGCCTGCGCGAGCTGATGGAGCGGCTGGAGACGCTGGAAGAGCTGCTGCCCGACGCCGCCGATGTGGAAATCGACGAGTCGATGGTGCTCGACCTTTCGGGGCACCAGAACTCTGAACTCGAGGTCGTGCTGGACGGTGGATCGATGCCGACACCGGCGATGGTCGCCTGGGCGCGCGAGCTGCAGGTGGGCAGCTGGTACATGCTCGATCGCGGCGGCCACAGCGAGCCGGTGCAACTGGCCTGGCATGGCATGCGCAAGCAGCTCTCGCTGTTTGTCACGCCGCAGGGGCGTTGTGTATTGTTCCAGCAGCACCGGTTGGCGTCGTACCTGCAGGGCGGGCTGATCCTGCCGGCGCAGGACGAGGCGCTGACCGTGCGCGCCACCCGCAGCGCGTTGGCCAAGCTCGACGTCGACGCTTCGCGCCTGCTGTCGTAAGTCAGTGGATCAGGCGGTCTTCCGAGTCGACGAACAGCTCGTCGAGGATGAGCGCGTCGGGCTCTTCGCCCAGGCTCCAGAAGACCATCAGCACGATGACCTTCAGGTCCTCCAGGTCGATCGGGCCGTCGCCCACGGCCAGGGCGCGGTCGATGACCATCTCGCGCATCGGCGCGGGCATCATGCCGGCTGATTCGAGAAAGGTGATGAAGCCTATCGATTCCGCGCCGAGCACGTCGTGTTCGGTATCGGTATAGAGGCGCATGCTGCCCGGCACGGGGTTGCCGGTGCAGGCCTCGGCACTGTTGGCCAGGCCGTCGAGCCAGCGCAGCGCGTCCTGGATTTCCTCAGGCTCGAAGCCCACCGCTGACAGCTTGCGCGAGAGCTGCTTGGGCTCCGGGCAGGCGTCGGGGCGCCAGTAGTTCTCGTAGAGATAGACCAGGACATCGAACATGAACCCACTATACCCGAGCAGTGCGGGGCCACGGGCAGCCAGCCTGAGGCGCACCCGACCTTGCGACCAGGCCTATGTGAGCAAGTGCATACTGCACCAATAACTCAGACGATACGGCGCTGCTGATACAGCCCGCCGGGCAGGCGCGCCACCTGCCCGTCCAGTTCAAGGGCGAGCAGCCGCGCCGCCAGCGCCGCAGCCTGCCAGCCCGTGCGCGACATCAGGGCGTCGATCGTGGCCGGGTCGTGGCCGAGGGCATCGAGCAGGGGATCGGTGGCGGCGGCCTGCGATGCTGGCGCGTGCGCGGCGAGCGGCAGCGCCGGCTGGGCAGGGCCGGCGCCGCCCAGCTCGTCAATGATGTCCTGCGCGGTCTCCACCAGCGTGGCGCCCTGTTTGAGCAGTGCATGGCAGCCCCGGGACTGGGCGGCCTGGATCGAACCCGGAATGGCGAAAACCTCGCGCCCGGCCTCGGCGGCCAGCCGTGCCGTGATCAGCGAGCCCGAACGCAGGGCCGCCTCGACCACCAGCGTGCCCAGCGACAAGCCGGCAATGATGCGGTTGCGCGGCGGAAAGTTCTCGGCCAGCGGCGGTGTGCCGGGCGCGTACTCGCTGACCACGGCGCCGTGCGCGGCGATGCGATGCGCCAGCTCGTGGTGGCGGGCGGGATAGACCCGGTCGAGGCCGGTGCCGACGACAGCCACGGTGCCTGCCGAGGCACCCAGGGCGCCCTCATGTGCGGCACCGTCGATGCCCAGCGCCAGGCCTGAAAAGACGACATAGCCCTGCGCGCTGAGCGCCGCCGCAAACGCGCGCGCGTGGTCGGTGCCCTGCGCGGCGGGTTGGCGGCTGCCAACCACGGCCACGCCGAGCTGCGCCAATTTCTCGACCTGGCCCTGTACGTAGAGAAGTAGCGGCGGATCTGCGGTCTGCAGCAGGCGTTGCGGATAGGCGGCGTCGCCCAGCGTCAGCACCCGGCGGTCGGGGCCGCCCTGCAGCCATTGCCGCGCAGCGCGCAACCGGTTGGCAAACTCGTCCGGTGTGCGCGCCAGGGCCTTGGCCACTGCGAGCCCGCCCAGCTCACGCAGGGTGCCCTGGCCGGCGGCTAGGACGGCGGCCGGCGAGCCGCAGGCGGCGAGCAGGCGACGTGCAGTCTCGCGGCCGACGCCCGGGGTTTCGAGCAGCCTGAACCAGGCCTCGAAGTCGTCGTTGCCAACCACGGCCCGTTCAGGGTTGCGTGAAGCGGTCGCCGGTGCGAACCGGGTCTTGCACGGTGATGATGAGCGCATAGGACACGCGCTCGAAGACCCGGAAGACAAACAACAGCCCGTGCCGCTCGTCGGGCAGGCGCATCGCCACCTTGCCGGGGGCGGTGGTGTCCACCGCAGCCACGCCGCTGCGCCACAGCGCCAACACGTGGCCGCGCTCGATGCCGTCGCGTTTGCCGCGGTTGACGGCCACGACCTGGTTCTGGCCGGCGCGCAGGCCGTCGCCGTAGATCGAGACGATGCTGCCCTCGACAGCGCTGGCTGGCGCGTGCGGCACATAGGCCACCAGCTCGTGCTGCGGCACCGGCGAGAGTCGGTCGCTCACGATGGCCTCCAGCCGTGTACTGGTGACCTTGAAGGTGGCCGGCACCACGGCGCCACCGTCATGGGCTGCTTCGGCTGCGCGCACCAGTTCAGCCGTGCCGACATAGCGGCCTTCGAAGCCGAGCAACTCGCGTGTGACCGGGTCGCGCAGCGGCACCAGCTCGCGGAAGAGTCGGAAATCGCGTGCACCGCCGAGCTCGCCACGCACATAGGCGGTTTCACCGCGCGAGGCCATGACGCGGCCTTCCTGGGTGGCCACGATGCGCGGCGCGGAATCGAGCTCGTTGCTCTCGAAGACCACCGCTTCATTGAGGAACGGGCCGATCAGGTGCAGCGGGATCGCCGCGATGGCGCCGTTGTCCAGTAGCTCGGAGCGCGCACGCGGCGAGAGCCGCACGGTATTGCTCGGCACACCTTCAGCGCTGCCGGCCACGCGCAATGTGGCGCGGCCGTCCTTCCTTTCGAGCACCAGCACCTGCCCGGGGTAGATGAGGTGCGGGTTGCGGATCTGCTGCAGGTTCATGCCCCACAGCTCGGGCCAGCGCCAGGCCGACTTGAGAAACAGCGTCGAGATGCCCCACAGTGTGTCGCCACGCTGCACGGTGTGGCTGTCGGGGGCGTTGGCGGCCAGGTCCGACAGCGGCACACCGGCTTGCGCCACCCGCTGGGCGGTCTCACGCCACTCGGGGGTGACGGGCAGGCGGCCTGTCTGGGCTGCAGCGCTAGCGTGCAGGCCCAGGAGCCCGGCCAGCCCCAGGCCCGTCAGCGCCAGCGCTGCAGGCAGGGATGCGGCACGATGGCGGCGTTTGCAAAAGCTCATCACGCTTCGGTCTCCGGGCGGCGTGGCGGGCAATGCCAAAATGCCGCGTGGCATGTGGTGATCGGCTCCCGGCCGCGCAAGGGGCCGGAGAGTGCAGCGACAATGCTCATATGGTTTCACAGATTCTGCCCGTAAAGCCTTGATGCCGCAAACAAACTAGCAGCCTGCCCGCCACTGCGCGCGGGCGGCCACGAGGCCACACGTTGCGCCTCGTCCACAGCTGTTGCGAGCTGTGTCGGCTGCTGGCCCGGAACATCCCATCGTCATTGCCGCCCATGGCCTGCCTGCCCATCCTGCGTTACCCCGATCCCCGCCTGCACACCGTCGCCCGCCCGGTCGCGGCGGTGGACGGGCGCATCCGCCGCCTCGTGCAGGACATGCTGGCGACCATGTATGCGGCTGACGGCGTCGGCCTGGCGGCGACCCAGGTCGATGTGCACGAGCGACTGATCGTGATGGATACCTCCGAGCAGCACGACGCGCCGCTCGTGCTGATCAACCCTGAGATCGTCGAGCGCAGCCAGGAGATGTCGCTGGCCGAGGAGGGCTGCCTCTCGGTACCCCAGATCTACGACCGCGTCGAGCGCCACGCGCGGGTCACCGTGCGCGCACTCGACCGCGATGGCCTGCCCTTTGAACTTGAGGCCGAGGGCCTGCAGGCCGTGTGCGTGCAGCACGAAATGGATCACCTCATGGGCAAGGTCTTCGTCGAGTACCTGAGCCCGCTCAAGCGCGACCGCATCCGCACCAAGATGCTGAAGAAGACGCGCGACGAGTTGCGCGAAGTCGACCGATGAGCGCAGCGGAATGAAGCTCGCCTTTGCGGGCACGCCGGAATTTGCCCGCCTCGCGCTGGTGGCGCTGCATGGTGCCGGCCACCAGGTGGCGCTGGTGCTGACGCAGCCCGACCGCCCGGCCGGCCGGGGCATGAAATTGCAGGCCTCGCCGGTGAAGCAGTTTGCGCAGCGCCACGGCCTGCCCCTGGCCCAGCCGCGCAGCCTGCGCGTGGAGGGCAGGTTTGCCGACGACGCCGCCGCCGCGCAGGCCGCGCTCGTGCAGGCGGCGCCCGAGGTGCTGGTGGTGGCCGCCTACGGGTTGATCCTGCCGGCCTGGGTGCTGGCCTTGCCGCCCCGGGGCTGCCTGAATATCCACGGCTCGCTGCTGCCGCGCTGGCGCGGGGCGGCGCCGATCCAGCGCGCCATCGAGGCGGGTGATCGCGAGACCGGCATCACCATCATGCAAATGGATGCGGGCCTCGACACCGGGGCCATGCTGCTTGCCGAGCAGACCCTGATCACGCCCGCCGATACCACGGCCACTCTGCATGACCGCCTGGCCGGCATCGGCGCCCGCCTCATCGTGCAGGCGCTGCGGGCGCTGCAGCTGGGTGCATTGCCGGCAGTTGCGCAACCGCAGCACGGCGCCACCTATGCCCGCAAGATCGAGAAGAGCGAAGCCAGGATCGACTGGCGCGAGCCGGCCACCGTGCTGGAGCGCAGGTTGCGTGCCTTCGACCCCTTTCCCGGCGCCAGCACTGAACTGGCAGGTCTGCCGGTGAAGGTCTGGCGCGCCCGCGTCGTGCCGGGCCACGGGGCACCGGGCGAGGTGCTGGCCGCCAGCCAGGGACGGCTGGTGCTGGCCTGCGGGCAGGACGCGCTCGAGTTGCTGGAGTTGCAGCTGGCGGGTGGCCGCCGCCTCGCAGCGCGCGATTTCTTGCAGCTGCACCCGCTGACCGAAGGCTGAGGTCGGACGTGCGAGTCCGGAAGGACTTGCACGCCTACCGAAGGCCCGAGCGCGATTTCACGCGCGAGGGCTGAGCGCCGAGGGCTCAAGCCCCTGCGGCCACCGGCCGATAACGAAGGCAGACTCGCCTCGTCCACCTGCCATGCGCCGCCCGATCCTCGCCCTCCTGCTCGCTGCCCCGTTCTGGCTGGCGGGCTGCGACATGCTGGGCATGGAATCGGCCAGCGTCGTCGCCGCCCGACGCGAAGCTGACGGCAAGGCCGTCGGCGCCGGATGCCGCCATGCGGCGCGCTCGGTGGAGCAGTGCTACGAGCAGAACAAGCGCGCCGAGAAGGCGGCCATCTTTGCCGGCTGGAAAGAGATGAACGACTACATGCGCGAGAACAAGATCGAGCCGGTGCCGTCGCCCGCCGAGCCGGTCACCGAAGTCGCCGCAGCCGCCACCGAAGTCGCCGAGGCTGGCGCCAAGAAGGCGGGCAAGCCCGACGCCAAGCCGGTCGCCAAGAAGCACTGAGCCCGCGCACCAGGGCCCGGAAGGGGCCTGGTGGCTGGCGAAGGCCCGAGCGCGATTTCACGCGCGAGAGCTGAATCTGCATCTCGTCGCCGCCACGCGCGTCGTGTCGCGTGGGTCTGGCGCCAGGCACTTCGCTCGCGGCACAGTGGGTTTTCCAGACAAACGGAGAACCCCATGAAGATCTCGAGACGCGCCACGCTGGTCACCCCTGCCTTGTTCTGTCTGGTCGGCTTGCCGCTGGGCGCGCGGGCGGCCGTCACCTCAGGATCAGGTCAGGCCGCCACCGAGACCCGCAGCGTGGCCGAGTTCCAGGCCATTTCGCTCGCCGGCTCGATCGACCTGCAGGTGCGCCAGGGGGCGCAGCAGACGCTGCAAGTGCAGGCTGATGACAACCTGATCGCGCTGCTCGAGACACTGGTCGAACCCACCAGCCACGGCCCCACGCTGGTCGTGCGCTGGAAACCGGGCCAGAGCCTGCGCACACGCGCCAAGGTGCTGGTCAGCGTCGTGCTGCCCAGGCTTACTGCGCTGAGCGCGTCGGGCTCGGGTGACATGAGGATCGAGCCCTTCAATACGCCATCGCTGCAAGTCGCCATTTCTGGCTCGGGAGATGCCCAACTCGTGGGGCTGACCACCGCCGAGCTGGGCGTGCGCATCGTCGGCAGCGGGGATGTGCGTGGCAGCGGCACGGCCGGCCGGCTGAAGGTCAGCATCGCCGGCAGTGGCGATGTGCGGCTGGCCGACCTGCGCGCCGATGACGTGACGGTCAGCATCGCGGGCTCGGGTGACGCTGCGGTCAACGCGCAGAAGTCGCTTGACGTGAAGATCGCCGGCAGCGGCGACGTCACCTATACCGGCAACGCCACACTCCAGCGCTCGGTGGCCGGCAGCGGCAGCGTCAGCAAGCGCTGATCGACCTCGCCCCTGAGGTTGCCCTTGCGACAATGCGGGGGTGTCGCCCACCCCTGCTGCGCCCGCCTGGCGCCACCCTGAATTTGCCTGCGGTGCCCGCGAGATGGCGGGCACGGCCATCGGCATTGCCGCCTGGGGCCTGATCACCGGCGTGGCGATGGGCAAGAGCGGCCTGCCGCTGCCGCTGATGGTGTTCATGTCGCTGGTTGTCTTTGCCGGCAGCGCGCAGCTCGCGGTGTTGCCGCTCATGAGCAGCGGCGCACCGATCTGGGTGGTGTGGGCCACCGCGTTGTGCGTGAACCTGCGTTTCATGATCTACAGCGCGCAGTGGCGGGCCTACTTCATCGGCTACCCGCTCGCGCAGCGGCTGCGCCTGGCGCACATGACCGCCGACCTGAACTACGTGATGTTCATGCACCGCTACCCGGATCCCAGGCCGGCGCCCGGGCAGCTGCCGTATTTCTGGGGCGGTGCCGTGACCAACTGGCTGGCCTGGCAGGTGCCCTCGCTGGCGGGGATCTTCCTCGCCGATGCGGTGCCCGTGCACTGGGGTATCGGATTTGCGGGCACGCTGGCGCTGTTGGGGCTGGCCTGCTCGTTGCTGGCCGGCCGCGCCACGGCGGTGGCGGGTGCGGTGGCGGGCTGCGCCGCGCTGGCGGCATACGCCATGCCGTACAAGCTCAATATCGTGGTGGCGATCGCCGCCGCGGTGGCCATCGGCCTGCTCATGGATCACACGCCGGTGCGTGACGCATCGGCGTCGGGCCTGCGGCCGCGCACGCCCGAATCGTTGGACGACCGCCCATGATGACCACCGGGGACGCGGTGATCGCCATCGTCGGTCTGGCCGTGCTCACGGTCACGACGAGGGGCTTCTTCTTTCTTACCGACCGCGAAATCCCGATCCCCGACTGGCTGCGCCAGGGCCTGCGCTATGCACCGCTGGCGGCACTGGTGGCGGTGGTCGCGCCCGAGGTGGCACTGGCGCAAGGCCACCTGATCACGACCTGGCAGGACGCGCGTCTGTTCGCCGCCGCAGCCGGTGCGGCGTACTTCTGGTGGCGGCGCGGCATCCTGGGCACCATCCTCGTCGGCATGGCGGCGCTGTTGCCCTTGAAGCTGGGTTGGGGATGGTAGGAGGCGTTGCCTAAAATCGGCGGAGTCACTTCAAAGGATCCCATGAACGTGCTCCGCCTGGCCGACCTCATCGCCGCGGGCTCTTTGCGCGGCAAGCGCGTCTTCATCCGCGCCGACCTCAACGTGCCGCAGGATGAGAGCGGCCGCATCACCGAAGACACCCGCATCCGCGCCAGCGTGCCCTGCATCCGCATGGCACTGGAGGCCGGCGCTGCGGTGATGATCACCTCGCACCTGGGCCGCCCCACCGAAGGCGAATTCAAGCCCGCCGATACCCTGGCGCCGGTGGCTGAGCGCCTGGCCGAACTGCTCGGCTGCCCGGTGCCGCTGCGGGCCGACTGGGTGGAGGGCGTCAGCGTCGAGCCCGGCCAGGTCGTGCTGCTGGAGAACTGCCGCGTCAACAAGGGCGAGAAGAAGAACGACGAAGCCCTGGCGCGCAAGATGGCCGCNNACCATCCTGCAAAGCCTGGCCGCCAAGGTGGACGGCCTCATCGTGGGCGGTGGTATCGCCAATACCTTCATGCTCGCCGCCGGCCTGCCGATCGGCAAGAGCCTGGCCGAGCCCAGCCTGGTGGATGCGGCCCGGGCCGTGATCGCGGCCATGAAGGCACGCGGCGCCGAAGTTCCGGTCCCCGTCGACGTGGTGGTGGCGAAGGAGTTCAAGGCCGACGCGCCCGCCACCGTGAAGGCCGCCACCGAGGTGGCCGCCGATGACCTGATCCTGGACATCGGCCCGCGCACCGCGGCCCTGCTGGCCGAGCAGATCATGGCGGCCGGCACGGTGGTCTGGAACGGCCCGCCGGGCGTCTTCGAGTGGGACGCGTTTGCGCACGGCACCGAGACCATCGCGCGCGCCATCGCGGCCAGCCCGGCATTCAGCATCGCCGGTGGTGGCGACACCCTGGCGGCGATCGCCAAATACGGCATCGAGCGCGAGGTGAGTTACATCAGCACCGGCGGTGGCGCGTTTCTCGAAGTGCTGGAGGGCAAGACGCTGCCGGCCTTTGAAATCCTCGCCCGCCGGGCGGCGCAAGACTGATGTGGAGATTGCGGATCGAATTGCGCCTCGATCCGCGCTAGCCCGACGCCGGGCCGCCCCAAGACGGGCTGCACCCCCTTGGGGGGCAGCGAACGAAGTGAGCGTGGGGGCTGTAGGCTCTCAGGCTCCAGAACAGCGGAGAACGCCGTGGCACAGAACCTCTCAGCCGCCGAAGAGGCGCTGCGCGAAGCCGCGCTGGAATACCACCGCGCCCCCACGCGCGGCAAGATTTCGGTCACGCCGACCAAGCCGCTGTCCAACCAGCGTGACCTGTCCCTGGCCTACTCGCCCGGCGTGGCGTATGCGTGCCTGGCGATAGAAGAAGACCCCACGCTGGCGTCCGAGTACACCTCGCGCGGCAATCTGGTGGGCGTCATCACCAATGGCACGGCGGTACTGGGGCTGGGCAATATCGGGCCGCTGGCGAGCAAGCCGGTGATGGAAGGCAAGGGCTGCCTGTTCAAGAAATTTGCCGGCATCGATGTCTTCGATATCGAACTCGCCGAGCGCGACCCCGACAAGCTGATCGACATCATTGCCGCGCTCGAACCCACGCTCGGCGGAGTGAACCTGGAGGACATCAAGGCGCCCGAATGCTTCTACATCGAACAGAAGCTGCGCGAGCGCATGAATATCCCCGTCTTCCACGATGACCAGCACGGCACGGCCATCATCTCGTCGGCCGCGCTGCTCAACGGCCTGGAACTGGTGGGCAAGGCGATTGGCGAGGTCAAGCTCGCGGTCTCGGGGGCGGGGGCGGCGGCCATCGCCTGCCTGGACGTGATGGTGGGCCTGGGTGTGCGGCGCGAGAACGTCTTTGTGTGCGACAGCAAGGGCGTCATCCGCGAGGGCCGCGAAGATGTCAGCGCCGGCCGCCTGGACGCCTCCAAGCAACCCTATTGCCGCCCGGCAAGCGACGCCACCGAAGCGCGCACGTTGGCCGATGTGGTGCGCGGCGCCGATGTCTTTCTCGGCTGCTCGGCGGCCGGCGTGCTGAGCGCCGAGATGGTGGTCACGATGGCCAGCCAGCCCATCATCCTGGCGCTTGCCAACCCCGAGCCCGAGATCCGGCCTGAACTGGCCCGCGCCGCGCGGCCCGATTGCATCATCGCCACCGGCCGCAGCGACTACCCCAACCAGGTCAACAACGTCCTGTGCTTCCCGTATATCTTTCGCGGCGCGCTCGACTGCGGCGCGACCAAGATCACCGAGGCCATGAAGCTGGCCTGCGTGCGCGAGATCGCGGCGCTGGCCAAGGCCGAGACGAGCGCAGAAGTGGCGGCGGCGTACCAGGGCAAGGAACTCAAGTTCGGGCCCGACTACATCATCCCGACGCCCTTCGACGTGCGGCTGATCCTGCGCATTGCACCTGCCGTAGCGCAGGCCGCCGCCGAATCGGGGGTGGCCACGCGGCCGATTGCCGACCTCGAGGCCTACCGCCAGAGCCTGGGCCGATTTGTCTACCAGACCGGCATGTTCATGCGCCCGGTCTTCGCGGCCGCCAAGGCGCTGTGCCAGCGCGGCGCGGCGCGCGTGGTCTTTGCCGAGGGCGAAGACGAGCGCGTGCTGCGTGCAGTGCAGGTGGCGCTGGACGAACAACTCGCCCAGCCCATCCTGGTGGGCCGGCCCGAGGTGGTGAGGATGCGCATCGAGCGCGCCGGGTTGCGGCTGCAGGCGGGGCGTGATTTCGAGCTCGTCGATCCTGCCAGCGATGCGCGCTTTCGCAGCTACTGGGAGCTCTACCGCAGCATGATGGCGCGCGAAGGTGTCACGCCCGAGGCGGCCAAGGCGGCGGTGCGGCGCTCCAATACGCTGATTGCCGCACTCATGCTGCGCCGGGGCGAGGCCGATGCGCTGTTGTGCGGCCTGGTGGGCCGCTACGACGCGCACCTGGAGCATCTGCGCCAGGTCATTGGCATGAAACCCGGCGCGCGCACGATGGCGGCGATGAACGCGCTGATGCTGGAGCAGCACACCCTCTTCATCACCGATACCTTTGTCAACGAGGAGCCCAGCGCCGAAGAGCTGGCGGACATTGCGCTGATGGCCGCGGCGGAGGTGCAGCGCTTCGGCCTGCCACCCAAGGTGGCGTTCCTGTCGCACTCAATCTTCGGCTCGTCCTCGCGGCCCTCGGCGCTGCGCATGCGTGCGGCGCACGCGCTCTTCCGCGAGCGCGCGCCGGATATCGAGTGCGATGGCGAGATGCATGGCGACGCGGCTCTGTCCGAGGTCGTGCGCAGAGGCTACCTGCCCGAGACCACACTGCGCGGCGCGGCCAACCTGCTGGTGCTGCCCAACCTGGACGCTGCCAATATCCTCTTCAATGTGCTCAAGATGACCGGCGGCCACGGCGTCACGGTGGGGCCGGTGCTGCTGGGCGCGGCCCGGCCGGCGCACATCCTCACGCCTTCGGCCACGGTGCGGCGCATCGTCAACATGACGGCGCTCGCGGTGGCGGATGCGACGGAGCCGGTTCCTGCGCCGTAACCGCGCCGTAACTTGGCGTCGTGCGGGCAGCCGATAATCACGGCCCCTTCCGCCCCAACCGCCTTCCTTACGTCAGCGAGCCACGCCCCATGACCCGTGCCACCAAGATCGTCGCCACGCTCGGCCCCGCATCCCGCGACCCCGAGGTGCTGGAGCGCTTGCTGCGCGCCGGCGTCGACGTGGTGCGGCTCAACTTCAGCCACGGCAAGGCGCAAGACCACATCGACCTGGCGACGCTGGTGCGCGAGATCGCGCACAAGATCGGCAAGCCGGTGGCGCTGATGGCCGACCTGCAGGGCCCCAAGATCCGGGTCGGCAAATTTGCCCAGGGCAAGGTGCTGCTGGTGTCGGGTGCGCCCTTCGTTCTCGACGCCCAGCGCGTCGAGCCCGGCGACATCCTCGGCGTGGGCCTGGACTACAAGGAGCTGCCGCGCGACGTGCGCCCGGGCGATACGCTGCTGCTCAACGACGGCCTGATCAAACTCACCGTGGAAGCGGTGCGTGGCGAGCAGGTGCACACGCGGGTGGTGCTGGGTGGCGAGCTCTCGAACAACAAGGGCATCAACAAGGCCGGCGGTGGCCTGACCGCGCCCGCGCTGACGGCCAAGGATATGGAGGACATCAAGACGGCGGTGGCCTTCCAGTGCGACTACCTGGCGGTGAGCTTCCCGAAGAGCGCCACCGATATGGAGCTGGCGCGACAGCTCGCCAATGTGGCCGGCGAATCCACCCGGCACAAGCCGGCCATGATCGCCAAGATCGAGCGCAGCGAGGCGATCCCGCAGCTCGAAGCCATCCTCAAGGCGAGCGACGGCATCATGGTGGCGCGCGGCGATCTGGCGGTGGAGGTTGGCAACGCCGCCGTGCCCGCGCTGCAGAAAAAGATGATCCGCATGGCGCGCGAGATGGACAAGGTGGTCATCACCGCGACCCAGATGATGGAGAGCATGATCCTGGCGCCGATGCCCACGCGCGCCGAGGTCAGCGACGTGGCCAACGCCGTGCTCGACGGCACCGACGCTGTCATGCTCAGCGCCGAGACCGCCGCCGGCAGGTTTCCGGTGGAGACGGTGGAGCAGATGGCGCATATCGCGCTCGAGGCTGAGCGCGCCGAAGACGTGCTGCTCGACGCCGACTTCACCAACAAGAAGTTCGGCCGCATCGACCAGAGCATCGCGATGGGCGCGCTCTTCACGGCGCACCACCTCGGCTGCAAGGCCATCATCGCGCTGACGGAGTCGGGCTCTACTGCGCTGTGGATGAGCCGGCACAACATCAAGGTGCCGATCTACGGCCTGACCTCCAAGCTCGGCTCGGAGCGCCGCATGACGCTGTTCCGCAACGTGCGGCCGATCCTCATGCCCATGCTCGCCGACCGCGATGAAGCGCTGGCCGAGGCCGAGGCGGTGCTGGTGGAGAAGGGCGTACTCAAGCCCGGCGATACCTACGCCATCACCTGCGGCGAGCCGATGGGCTACCCGGGCGGCACCAACATGCTCAAGGTCTGCCAGGTGGCGTGAAGGCGCTCACGCGGCCACCACAGGCCGGATGCTGGCGACCATCGCCGTGACATTCGGGTTCATGCCCACCGGCACCAGCTCCAGCGCGGGGTGCTGGCTGCTGAAGACGCGGAACATCTCGTCGGCAAAGCCGTGGCCGATCTCGCTGACGCCGGCGAAGTCGATCTCGACGTGACGAAACTGCGGCAGGCGCGCGAGTGCACGCCGCGCCTCGGCGCGCGAGGCGAGCACGGCGTTGCCTGCCGCAGCCGCGCCGCCATCCATCAAGTGCAGCGGCACCACCGTGCGCTCGAAGCGGTAGTCGGCCCGGCTCGCGCTGTGCGCGCGCAGCACGGCGTCGAGCGTGCGTGTCGTGTCGAGCGAAATTGCCAGGTAGATCGAGCTGCCGCTGCGCGCTGCCGGCCGTCCGGCGCGCCAGCGGCGGCGCTCCCAGGCGCGGCACTGGAAGGCGGCGGCGTTGGCGTGGATGTCGAACACATCCGCCAGCCGTGAGGTGAAGAACAGGCCCTGGCCGCTGTGCCGCTCGGGGCAACTGGTGAGCTTGCCCTTGCTGAGCTCGAGCATCGCGAGCTGGGGGTCGTCGATGGCAAAGCTCTGCGCGATGCGGTCGAACAGGCCGCAGCCGTCGTCCGAGACGAGCAGCTGCAATTGCAGCGGGGTCTGGCGCATCGAGACAGTCACTGCCCCGCCGCCACTGTGGTCGACGGCGTTGTTGAGCAGCTCGGTGAACGCGTGCTGCGCCATGCGCTGCACCGCGGGCGGCAGGTCGAAGCACGGTGCGAAGTCGCGCCGCCAGGGCTCGTCTTCCTGCAGGCCATCGAGCGCATAGCGCTTGACCACCTGGCGCAGCGGTCCGGGCCGGTAGCGCGGCTTGCGCGGTGTGCCCTCGCTCACCAGCCACTGCAGTGCCACCAACTTGCGCAGCACGTCATGGGCGCGGCGGCGGTCGACGCCCAGGTGCTGCATCACATGCGCGGCGAGCGCGTCGCCTTGCCGCACGGCGGCTTGCGTGATCCATTGCGTCAAGGGGGTCAGATCGGTGCGTGCCATGGGGAGCCTCTCATGGGGCCCGCAGGCATGCCGCCCCGCGCCCAGTGTCGGCGCGGCGGCGGCGGGCTTGACCGCGATAAGCGGCGGCTTTTGCGGCCAGATCATCGGCACTAAAATCGAGCCGCAATCGAAGGGCGTGCTTCCTGCCGCCGCGCCCGCTTCCTTCCACTTCCGAAAGCCCACCATGTCTCTCGTCTCGATGCGCCAGTTGCTCGACCATGCCGCCGAATGCGGCTATGGCATCCCTGCCTTCAATGTCAACAACCTGGAGCAGGTGCAGGCGGTGATGTCCGCCGCCCACGAGTTGGGTGCGCCGGTGATCCTGCAGGCCAGCGCCGGTGCGCGCAAGTACGCGGGCGAGGCTTTCATCAAGCACCTGATCCAGGCCGCCGTGGAGTCCTACCCGAACACTCCGCTGGTGATGCACCAGGACCACGGCCAGAGCCCCGATGTCTGCCGCGGCGCCATCGATCTGGGCTTTTCTTCGGTCATGATGGACGGCAGCCTGGAGGCCGACGGCAAGAGCATCGCCAGCTTCGACTACAACGTGGAGGTCACGCGCAAGGTGGTGGACATGGCGCACGCGCTGGGCGTCACGGTGGAGGGCGAGCTGGGTTGCCTGGGCAGCCTCGAAACCATGCGCGGCGACAAGGAAGACGGGCACGGCACCGACGCCACCATGACCCGCGAGCAGTTGCTCACCGACCCCGAACAGGCCGCCGATTTTGTCAAGCGCACCCAGCTCGACGCCTTGGCCATCGCCATCGGCACCAGCCACGGTGCCTACAAGTTCAGCCGCAAGCCCACCGGCGAAACGCTGGCCATCAGCCGCATCAAGGAAATCAACGCCCGCATCCCCAATACGCACCTGGTCATGCACGGCAGCTCGAGCGTGCCGCAGGACCTGCTGGCCACCATCAACCAGTACGGCGGCAAGATGAAGGAGACCTACGGCGTGCCGGTCGAGGAGATCCAGAAGGCCATCAAGTTCGGTGTGCGCAAGATCAATATCGATACCGATATCCGCCTGGCGATGACGGCTGCGGTGCGCAAGTTCATGTTCGAGAACCCGGAGAAGTTCGACGCCCGCGACTGGCTCAAGCCGGCACGCGAAGCCGCCTACAAGATCTGCAAGCAGCGCTACCTGGAATTCGGTTGCGAGGGCCAGGCTGCAAAGATCAAGCCGATGGGCCTGGGCGTGGTGGCCGGGCTCTACGCCAGCGGCAAGCTGTCGCAGCTGGTGCAGTAGGCCCGGCGCGCGCCACCGCGCTGGCGTTCAGCGCTCCAGCTCAGCGCGCACGGCCTCGTCCAGCGTGTGGTGCTGCGGCCCGCGCTGGGCGATCTTGAGCGCCCCCAGCTGGTTGCCCAGGGCAACGCTGCGCTCCAGGCTCCAGCCGCGTTCGAGGCCATACAGCAGGGCGCCGCGAAAAGCGTCGCCGCAACCGGTGGGGTCCACCACCTCGGCGGCTTTGACGCCGGGCACATGCGAGCGCTGGCCCTGCACCCACAGTTCGCAGCCCTCGGAGGCCAGCGTGACGATCACGCCCCGCAGGTGCGATCGCGACAGCGACTCCAAGGTCTCGCCGGTGCGGTCGCACAGCATGCGGCCTTCGTAGTCGTTGACCGCGACCCAGCTCGCGAGCTGGACGAATTCCTTCAGTTCGGGGCCGTCGAATTGGGGCAACTGCTGGCCGGGGTCGAATACGAAGGGGATGCCGGCGGCATGCATCTGGCGAGCGCGGCATTGCATGGCGTCACGCCCGTCGGGCGCGATGATGCCGATCGCCAGGTCATTGCGCTGCGGCGCCGCGATCAGGTGCGCATGGCTCATGGCACCCGGGTGAAAGGCGGTGATCTGGTTGTTGTCGCGGTCGGTGATGATGATGGCCTGCGCGGTGTGCAGCTCTTCATCGAAGCGCACATGGCCGATGTCCAGGCCCATCGCCTTGAAGCGCGCCAGGTAGTCGCTGCCATCGCTGCCCAGCGCGGCCATGATCACCGGCTCGCCGCCCAGCAGCTTGTGCGTATAGGCGATATTGCCGGCGCAGCCGCCGAATTCGCGCCGCAGCGTGGGCACCAGGAAGCTGACGTTCAGGATGTGCACCTGCTCGGCCATGATCTGGTCGGCAAAGCGGCCGGGGAAGGTGGTGATGGTGTCGTAGGCGAGGGATCCGCAAATCAGCGCGGGCATGGCAACTCCGGTGGGGTGGGGCGGGCGCAGGCCCGTCAGGGGTAGAAGAGTTCGATCGTGTAGCCGGCGATCGCTGGCGAGGGCTGCTGGCCCGGCGCATCGCTGGCTGCGGCAGCCGGCCCGACCGCCGAATTCAGCGTCGCCTGGAGGGCCAGTTCGCGGCCGGCGCCGAGAGTCAACTGGTGCACCCCGAGTTCGCCCATGCGCAGCACCTTGCGCGCCATCACGCGGCCTTGGGCATCGGTGAGGGTGAGGTCCAGCGCCGGTAGCGCCACTTCGATGCCGGCGTGGTTGCGCAGCGCCACCGACAGCCGGTAGATATTGGAGGCTTCCACCCGCACCAGGCCGCTGCTTTCGACCGCCAGGCTGTCGATGGCGTGCGCCGCGGCCAGCGTGCAACCCAGCGCGGTGCAGACCTGCTCGAACACCGGGCGGATGGCCGGGAAGCGCGCGGCGACGAGGTCGCGGTATTCAAAGACGACTTGCGCCAGCAGGCCCGCAGCACCGAGCGTCGCGGCAGCGATCAGGGCCGCCCGCACGCGTGGCCGCTGCCAGCGCTCGGCACGCTCGGCATGGCGCAGGAACGACGGCCTGTCGTCGGGCTCGGCGCGCGGGTCGATCACCCCGGCGGCCAGCAGATCGGCATCGGGCTGCGCCGCGGCGGCCGGCGGATCGATCGCGGGCGGGCTTGCCGCCGCGCCTGGCGGCGCCACCTGCAGGTCGAAATCGGCGGCCTGCAAGGCATCTTCCGGAGTCGGCACCTGGTCATGCAGGGGTGGCTCGGCGGGGGGCTCGCCTGACGGTCGGCGCGCTGCGCCGGTATCCGTGTCCACCAGGTTTTCAGACGCGTTGAAGACCTCCGAACAGCGCCCGCAGCGCACCCAGCCTTCGGACACGCGCAGTTGGTCGGGCACGACCCGGAAGACGGTGTCGCACGCCGGGCAACGCGCGGCCAGGCTGGTGGCCATCAGGTGGCTTCCATCAGGGGCACGGTGGGCGTTGGCCGCACATCAGGATCCAGCCCTCTTCACGGTCGGCCACATGCAGCGCCAGCGCCGGCGCGTATGCCGCCGCGATGTCATCGGCCTGCCGCTCCAGGATGCCGGCCAGCACCAGCCAACCGCCGGCCGCCACATGAGCCGTGAGCAGCGGCGCCAGCAGCTTGAGCGGGGTGGCCAGGATATTCGCCAGCACCACGCCGTATTCACCCTGCGCGCGGTCCGGCAAGCCGGCGGCCAGCGTCACGCCGTTGTGGGCTGCGTTGTCGCGCGTGGCCTGCACGGCGGCGGGGTCGATATCCACCGCGTCGATGGCCTGCGCGCCGATCTGCGCGCCGATGAGTGCTGCGCCGATCGCCAGGATGCCCGAGCCGCAGCCATAGTCGAGCACGCGTGCCAGGCTGGCGCCGGGTGGGCGCCGCGCCAGCCAGCGCAGGCACATCCGCGTGGTGGGGTGGGTGCCGGTGCCAAAGGCCAGGCCGGGGTCGAGCCGGATGACCTGCCGCGCGCCGGCCGGCGGCTCGTGCCAGCTCGGCACGACCCAGAACTCGGGCGTGATCTCGACCGGCGCAAACTGCGATTGGGTGATGCGCACCCAGTCCTGATCGGCCACCGCCTGCAACCCTTGCACATGCAGGCCCGCTGCGGCGTGCCGCGCCGCCAGGCGGGCGATGGCGAGCTCGGCGTCGGCTTCGGAGCCGAACAGCGCCCGCAGCGTGGAGTGCTGCCACCCCGCAGCCGGTGCCGGCATGCCGGGCTCGCCAAAGAGGGCCTGCTCGCCGGCGGTGCCGGCGTCGGCGTCTTCCACCGAGACCGAGAGCGCGTCCAGCTCGTCCATCAGCAAGTCCGACACCGCCTCCACCAAGGCCTGCGGCGCGCGCAGCACGAGCTCGAACATGCCGCGGCCCGGCCTACCTGCGGTGCTGGCCGAGCCAGCTTTCGAGGTAGTGGATGGTGGTGCCTCCTTCGATGAACTTGGCGTCGGCCATCAGGTCGCGGTGCAGCGGGATATTCGTCTGGATGCCTTCGACCACCGTCTCCGACAGCGCCGTGCGCATGCGCGCCAGGGCCTGCTCGCGGGTGTCGCCGTGGACGATGATCTTGCCGATCATCGAGTCGTAGTGCGGCGGCACGAAATAGTTGGTGTAAACGTGCGAATCCACCCGCACGCCGGGCCCGCCGGGCGCGTGCCACAGCGTGATGCGCCCGGGCGAGGGCGTGAACTTGTACGGGTCCTCGGCATTCACGCGGCACTCGAGCGCGTGGCCGCGGAGCTGGATATTGCGCTGCGCGAACGGCAGTTTTTCGCCCGCCGCCACGCGAATCTGCATCTGCACGATATCGATGCCGGTCACCATCTCGGTCACCGTGTGCTCGACCTGCACGCGCGTATTCATCTCGATGAAATAGAACTCGCCGTCCTCGTACAGGAATTCGAAGGTGCCGGCGCCCCGGTAGCCGATCTTCTTGCAGGCCGCGGCGCACCGCTCGCCGATGCGTTCGATGACGCGACGCGCGATGCCCGGCGCTGGCGCTTCTTCGATGATCTTCTGGTGCCGCCGCTGCATCGAGCAGTCGCGCTCGCCCAGCCAGACGGCATTGCGAAAGCTGTCGGCCATGATCTGGATTTCGATGTGCCGCGGGTGTTCCAGGAATTTCTCCATGTACACCATCGGGTTGCCAAACGCTGCGCCGGCCTCGGCGCGCGTCGTCTGCACGGCGTTGATGAGCGCGGCCTCGGTGTGCACCACCCGCATGCCGCGCCCGCCGCCACCGCCGGCGGCCTTGATGATCACCGGGTAGCCGATGGCGCGCGCCTGGCGGATGATCTCCTTGGGGTCGTCGGGCAACGAGCCTTCGGAGCCGGGCACGCAGGGCACGCCGGCCTTGACCATGGCCTGCTTGGCCGAGACCTTGTCGCCCATCAGCCGGATCGACTCGGGCGAAGGGCCGATGAAGACGAATCCGCTCTTCTCGACGCGCTCTGCGAAGTCGGCGTTTTCGGCCAGGAAGCCGTAGCCGGGGTGGACGGCCTCGGCGTCGGTGACCTCCGCGGTGGCGATGATGGCCGGCATGTTGAGGTAGCTCTGCGCCGAGGCCGCCGGCCCGATGCACACCGCCTCGTCGGCGAGCTTGACGTATTTGGCCTCGCGGTCGGCTTCGGAGTACACGACGACGGACTTGATGCCCATCTCACGGCAGGCGCGCTGGATGCGCAGGGCAATCTCACCCCGGTTCGCGATCAGGATCTTCTTGAACACGGGGCGCCTACTCGACGATGAACAGCGGCTGTCCGTATTCCACGGCCTGCCCGTTCTCGCACAGGATGCGCAGGACCTTGCCTTCGCAGTCGGCCTCGATCTCGTTCATGATCTTCATGGCTTCGATGATGCACACCGCCTGCCCGTCCTTGACGCTGTCGCCGACCTCGGCAAACGCCTTGGCGCCGGGGCTGGCGGAGCGGTAGAAGGTACCGACCATCGGCGACTTGATGACCCGGCCAGCGGGCTCGGCCGGTGTCGGGGCCGGGCTGGCCGCCACGGCAGGTGGCGCAGGCGCTGCCGGCGTGGCAGCGGCAGGTGCTGCGGCCGGCGCCTGCGCGGGCAGGGCGCCGGCGGGCCCGCTGCCCTTGACGATGCGCACCTTGCCCTCGGCTTCGGTGATTTCAAGCTCGGAGATATTCGACTCGGATACCAGGTCGATCAGGGTCTTGAGTTTGCGCAGGTCCATCGTGGAGGAGTCCTCAGGGGGGCTGAAGGCCGTGGCAAGGCGCCACCGGGCCAGAGAGTCAGGCGCTGGTGCTTCTGCGCAGCGTGAGAGCGTGTTGCAGTGCCAGCCGGTAACCATGGGCGCCCAGCCCGCAGATCACGCCAGTGGCGATCTCGGACAGGAACGAGTGCCGCCGGAAAGCCTCGCGCTGGTGCACATTGGACAGGTGCACCTCGATGAACGGCAGCGCCACGGCAGCCAGCGCGTCACGCAGCGCCACGCTGGTGTGGGTCAGGCCACCGGGGTTGATGATGATGGCTTCGGTACCGTCGCTGCGCGCGGCATGGATGCGGTCGATCAGCACGCCCTCGTGGTTGCTTTGCAGGCTTTGCAGCTTGGTGCCGGCATCAGACGCGATCTTCAGCAGTTCAGCGTCGATCTGGCTCAGTGTGGTCAAGCCATAGACCTCGGGCTCGCGTGTGCCGAGCAAGTTGAGGTTGGGGCCGTGGAGGACGAGGATGCTCATAGGTACCGCCGGCGACGCGAATCCGGAGGCCGGACTTTACGCGTTTTAGTGACCGTTCAGCGAGACTGACTGCAAATTGCCAAATAAGAAGCCCCGATGCGATCAGAGGCGAGCCGCCCAGCGGGCCAGCTCTTCGAAATTCGTTTCACCGAGTCTGCGTTGCACCACCGCACCCTGGCGATCGAAAACCGCAGTGAAGGGCAGGCCGCCTTGCTGATTGCCCAGTTGCCGGCTCAGGGCCGCGCCTTCAAACCCGGCCAGACCGATGGTATAGCTTACCGGCATGCGCGCCAGGAACTCGCGCACCGCCTGCGGGTTGTCCACCGCCAGCCCGACGACCCGCCAACCCTGGGCCGCGAACTGACGCTGGAAGCGATCGAGTGCGGGCATTTCCTTGATGCAGGGCGGGCACCAGGTGGCCCAGAAGTTGAGCACCAGCGGGCTGCCACGCAACGCGGCCATGGCCAGTTCGGTGCCGTCGGGCTGCGCAAAGCGGGCCTGCCAGAGATCGCCTGCAACACCATCCTCAGCACGCTCGCGCCACCACTGCCAAGCCAGGCCAGCGCCTGCGGCGGCAGCGCCGACGCCGCCGATCAGCCAACCGCGCCGCTTCATGGGGCCGGCCCCTGCAGCAGGCGCTGCAGGGCCGCCAGGTCACCGCGCCAACTGCGCCCGCGCGCGTCGGGCTTGAGAGCGCCGCGCTGGTCGTCCCGGTCGTGCAGCAGCAGGTGCGCGGTGACCCGCTCGCCGAGCGCACGGCTCGGCGAGCAGACGGTCAATACCGTCAGCGGCTCGCGGCCGGTGCGGGCCAGGCTGCCCACGTCATAGTCGACGCCGGCGTTGATGAGCGCGATTTCGGCCGCCTTGGGATCGTCGCAATAGAGGTCCAGGCGCACCGTCGAGTGCCGTGTGGCGGTGCCGCGCCAGACCGCGCCGCCCAGGTGGGGGCGGAACTCGGCCAGCCGCTCCATCCAGTTCACGGCCACCTCGCGCAAGGCTTGCAGTTCTGCGGGTTGGGTGCCGGCGCAGAAGAGTGCGATGTGCTCGCGCACCGCGTCTTCCACCTGTTCGTCGCTGGGCATTGCCGGCCGGCGGCCGAAATCCCGCGCTGCCTTGCGCCTGGCGGCGCTGTACTCCATGCCTTCTTCCACCACGAGGCGGGCGGCCGCGGTGGCCAGTTCGTCGGCCATCGTCATGGCAACGCCACCGCCCCCATGCGCGCCAGGATGATGGCCGCACGGCCAGCGACGTAGGGCGACCCCGGTCGCTTTTCGAAGCGCTTGGGTGCCGGCAGCATCACCGCCAGCCGTGCCGCCTGTTCGGGCGCCAGCCGCCCGGCGTCGAGATGGTAGTAATGCCGTGCCGCCGCCTGCGCGCCGAAGACGCCCGCCCCCCACTCCACGTTGTTCAAATAGATCTCCAGAATGCGCTGCTTCGAGAGCAGCGCCTCCAGCAGAAATGCCAGCACCAGTTCCTGTGCCTTTCGAGCGACCGTGCGCTCGCCGCTGAGAAACAGATTCTTGGCCAGTTGCTGGGTGATCGTGGAGCCGCCCACCAGCGGGGCCGTCGCGGGCGGCGCCGGGCGGCCTGCCGGTGGCCCGGCACGCCGTTCGGTGCGCCGTTCTTCGCGCTGGACGGCCCGCTGTTCGGCGCGCTGGTTCTTGCCCCAGGCCTTTTCGACGGCGTCCCATTCGATGCCACCATGGTCCGCAAAGCCGGCATCTTCGCTGGCGATGACGGCGCGCTTGAGGCTGGCCGCGATGCGCTCGTTGGCGACCCACTCCTGGCTCCACAACAGACGGTGTTCCTCGGTGAGCAAGCGCCAGGCCTCGCTGCGTTGGAAGGCGGTGGACTGCGGATCAAGAATTGCCATCAGCCCGATGCGGGCCGCAAAAACGACCTGCAACGCGGCTGCGCACAGCAGCAACATGGCGGCCAGCCGCAGCAGGTGGGTACGCAGCGCAGGGCGGATTTTCATTCGTCAACAGCGAACTGCGCGCGCAGCGCCTGCAGCACCGGCGCCGTCTGGGGCCGCACGCCACGCCAGACCAGGAATGCCTCGGCCGCCTGCTCCACCAGCATGCCAAGACCGTCGCGCCCGCGCCCGCCGGCCGCCTGCGCCCAGGCCAGAAAGGGCTCGGCCGGCGCGCCGTACATGAGATCGACCGCCAGCGCGCCGCGGGCCAGCGCCGTGGCCGGCACGGGCACCGGTGCGCCGTGCAGGCTGCTTGCGCTGGCGTTGACCAGCACGTCGAAGCCCGCGCCGGGCGCGCCGAGGCTGGCGCTGGTGAGGACCACGCCATGCTCGTGCGCCCAGCCGGCATGGCGGCTTGCCAGTGCGTCGGCTCTTTCGGGCGAACGGTTGACCACCACCACTTCGGCAGGCCGTGCCGCCAGCAGCGGCCCGAGCACGCCTGCAGCCGCGCCGCCGGCCCCCACGAGCAGCACGCGCCGGCCGGCCAGCGCGACGCCGGCGCCCAGTTCGATATCGCGCACCAGGCCGGCACCGTCGGTGTTGTCGGCCCACCAGCCCGCGGTATCAAAGCGCAGGACGTTTGCCGCGCCGGCCAGCGTGGCGCGCGCGCTGGCGCTGGTGGCCAGGCGCAAGGCCTCGAATTTGAACGGCACCGTCACGTTGCAACCGCGTCCGCCGGCGGCCGCGAACTCGCGCACCGCGCGGGCAAAGCCATCCAGCGGACACAGCAGGCGGTCGTAGGCCACCGCCTCGCCGGTCTGGCGTGCAAAGGAGGCGTGGATGGCGGGGCTGCGGCTGTGCGCGACCGGGTTGCCCAGCACGGCATAGCGATCGATTTGCGGGTGAGCGGCGATCATCTGGCGCTGAGCGATGTTTCCAGGCCGTCTTCGCGCGTAAAGCGAAAGCGCGATGTCACCACAATCTGGTCGGCCTGGGCGCGCATGGCGGCGCTGAACGGGCCAAAGGGCGCCGCCGCCAGCACGATGGCCACGGCCTGCTGATCCAGCCGGCGCGAGCGCGACGGGCGCACGATCTCGGCCTCGACGACGCGGCCCACGGCATCGACGGTGACGTTCATGGTCAGCTCGCCGTAGAGCTTCCTGCCGTTGAATTCCGGGAAGTCGCGCGTGCCCCGCTCCTCGATGCGGCGGCGCAGCGCGTCGTAGTACAGCGCATAGACCTCCTCGCGGGTGGCGGGGCTGATATAGCGCTTCTTGGGGCGCGCATTCTGGTCGTTGACGCGCTTCTCGATCTCGGCCAGCAGGCGCAGCAGTTGCTTGCGGCGATCCTCCTGTTCGCGTTCCTGCGGTGTGCCGCTCTCACGCCTGGGGTCGGGCGGCGGCAGGGTGGCGATTTCGCGCCGGATCTGGGCCAGCAACTGCTGCTGCTCATGCTGCAGCTGGTCGATGCGGCGGCGCGCGTCGTCGGCGGCATCGCCGAGCTGGATCGTCGGCGCCAGCGGCAGCGGTGAGCTGGCGCGGCCCTTGTCGGCCTCGCCGCCGCCGGCCAGGTTGGCCTGCGCGATGGCCTGCGCCTGGGCAGGTGCCTCGGCGCTGCGGGCATTGACCAGAATCACCTCCAGCGGCGCATCGCGGAAGGCGCGGTTGAAGCGCTCCGGGTCCACGAAGCGCACCGTCAGCAACACGCCGTGCAGCGCGGCCGAGGTCATCAGCGCCCAGTGCAGCGTGGAGAGGTCACGCCAGTGCATCGCGCGCCGCCCTCGCCCGGCTAGCCGCCGCCGAGCCGCCTCAAGGCGGCAAGGCGAAGCGACGTGGGGGCTGACATCTAGCCGGCCTCCGCCGCGGGGACGGCGGCCTCGGTGCTTGCGGGGGCCGCGCCCTCGCCGCCGTCGACATCGATGGCGATGTGCAGCGCGCCGGTGGGTTCGGCCTCGTCGTCCTCGGCGCCGTCCTCAGCCGCCCCTGGCGCGGCGACGTCCGGCGCATCGAGGCGCGCCGCCAGCGTGGCGTGCAGATCGAGCGTGAGCAGGTCCATGCCGGTGATGCGCGCGCGCACACGGCTGCCGCGCGGCAGGTTCTCGGTGCCTGGCACGCGGAAGACCAGGGGCAGCGTCTCGGCGCGCACCAGGCCGTCCTTCATGACGGCGGCGTCCAGTTCGGCCAGCGCGTTCTGTTCCAGGTAGCGCAGCGTCCAGTAGCGCTCCATGCCCTGCTGGAATCCGTTGTAGCTGGCGTAGGCGGCGTCGAAGGCCGAAATCACCGAGAACAGCGCTGCATCCTTCGGTTTGAATGGCGCCACTAGGGCCGCCGTGCGGCCGTGGCGGGCGCAGGCGATGATCTGCCACTGGTTGGCCAGATCGATATAGCGGCGCAATGGGGATGTCGCCCAGGCGTACTGCGCCACGCCGATGCCGGCGTGCGGCTGGGGCCGGGTGCCCATGCGCACCTTGATGCCCGGCAGCAGGCTGGCCTGGCTGCGGTAGATGCCCGGCACACCGTGCTCGGCCAGCCAGCCACCCCAGGTGCTGTTGGCCAGGATCATGGCCTCGGCCACGATCAGGTCCAGCGGCGCGCCGCGCTGGCGCGTGCTGATCTGCACGCGCTCATCGCCAGTGGGCTCGGTCTTGTCGCCTTCGAGCTTGAAGTTGTAGTCGGGCCGGTTGAAGACCTCGGGCTTGCCGCGCACCACTTCGCGCCTGGCCTTGAGCGCGCGGGCCAGGCGAAAGGCAAACGCCAGTTCCACCGCAAAGGGGTAGTCGGCGGGCGCCGCGCCGCTCAGCGCCGCTTCGGTCACCACGCCGTCGAGCTGGTCGTGACGCAGGTTGGCGGCGATCGGCACGAGCTCCAGCCGGGTTGCGCTGGCGCGCACTTCCAGCGTGGCCTCGTCCAGTGTCACGTACAGGCTCACGGCCGGGCAGTCGCGGCCGGCGGCAAGGGTATACGCCTGCACCACGTCGTCGGGCAGCATGGTGACCTTCCAGCCCGGCATATAGACCGTGGACAGGCGCTCGCGGGCCACCTTGTCGAGGGCGGAGTCAGGGGCCAGGGCCAGGCCCGGCGCGGCAATGTGGATGCCGAAGACGACGCTGCCACTGCCCAGGCCCTGCACCGAGATGGCATCGTCGATCTCGGTGGTGGCCGAGTCGTCGATCGAGAACGCCTGGACGGCGGCCGTGGGCAGCGCGTCCTTGATGGGGGGTGCGGCGAGCGCCGTCCCGGCCGCGCCAAATCCCGCGCCTTTGGGGAACTGCTCGAACAGAAAGCGTTGCCAATGAAACTGATACGGGCTCTCGATGGCGCCGCTGGCGATGAGCAGATCCAGCGGCGGGCGCTGGGCACGCCGGGTGGCTTCGACCACGGCCTTGTATTCGGGCGCATTCTTGTCGGGCCTGAAGAGGATGCGGTAGAGCTGCTCGCGCACGGGCGGCGGGCATTCGCCGCGCACCAGCGCGCCGGCCCAGGCATCGATCTGTGCCGCGATCTGCTTCTTGCGCTCGATGCCCAACAGGGCGGCCTTGACGGTCTCCACCGACGCCTTCTTGAATTGGCCCTTGCCCAGGCGGCGGAAATAGTGCGGTGCGTCATGCAGGCGCAGCAGCGCCGCGGCCTGCAGGTCAGGCCCGGCCTTGGCGTCGAAATATTCGCGCGCCAGGTCGGCGTAGCCGAAATCGCTTTCGGGTGCAAATTCCCAGGCCAGATCGAGATCGATTTCGGCAGCCAGGGCGACGGCGCGTGCCATGAACTCGGCCGGGGCGGGCTGCTCGAATCGCAACATCACATGGCCCGCCTTGACCTTGACCCGCTTGCCCGAGTCCAGCTCCAGCTGGACCGAGCTCTCGGCTTCGGACATCACGCGGCCGGCGTTGAATTTGCCGGCGTCTTCGAAGAGTGCATACATCGGCGCGATTGTCGCCGCTGGCACTTCAGGCTGCCCACGCCGGACTGCGCGCCGTGGGGGTCGTCACTTCAGACCATCATGCCGCCGGAGACCTCGATCACGGCGCCGTTGATATAGCTCGCCTCGTCGCTGGCCAGGAAGGCATAGACATTGGCAATCTCCTCCGGGCGCCCCAGCCGCTTCAGCGGCACATGCTCGCGCATCTGCTGCAGCACCTTGGGCGGGATGGTGGCCAGGATCGGCGTCTCGACGAAGCCCGGCGCCACGGCATTGACGCGCACGCCCTTGGGCCCGAGTTCGCGGCTCCAGGTCTTGGTGAAGCCGATGACGCCGAATTTGCTGGCGGCGTAGTTGGTCTGGCCGAAATTGCCGTAGATGCCGACCACGCTGCTGGCATTGAGGATCACGCCCGCGCCCTGCGCCACCATGGTGTCGGCCACCGCCTGCGAACAGTGGAAGACGCCGCGCAGGTTGACGTCGATGACGGCGTCGAATTGCTCGATCGTCATCTTCGCCAGCCGCGCGTCCTGGGTGATGCCGGCATTGTTGACGAGCACGTCAATGCGGCCGTGGCGGGCCAGCACGGCGGCGACCATGGCGTCGATGCCGGCGCGGTCGGTGACGTCGATGGCATGGGTCTCGTTGGCGCCGGCGATGGCCTGCGCCCGCCGGTCGCAGCCGATCACGATGGCGCCTTCCTCGGCAAACTTCTTGACGGTGGCCGCGCCGATGCCCTGGGCAGCGCCGGTGACGATGCAGATCTTGTTTCTCAGTCGCATAGTTTCAGAAATCTCAGCAGGTGGGGAAGGTGGTCGTCGAAGTCCGACAGCGCGTGGTCGCCGCCGGGCAGCAGGCGGATCTGCGCGCCGGCGTAGCGTGCCGTCATCTCGCGCCAGTCCAGCACCTCATCGCCCTGCGCGATGACGGCAAAGTAGCGCTCGGTCCGCGTGATCGCGGGCACGGCCAGGGCCCGCAATTCGTCGATAAATCCAGCGCGAAAGTAGAAGCGATCGTCCGGCGTGTGGAAGGCGACCTGCTCGCCGATGTGGGCCGCCAGGTCGCGCGCCGGATCGACGGCCGGGTTGAGCAGCACGGCAGGCCAGCCCGTGGCCTCGGCCACAGCGGTGGCGTAATAGCCCCCCAGCGAGCTGCCGAGCACCGCCGAGCGCGCGGCGGGCCAGCCCGCGATGCCAGCGCGTATCAGCGCCAGCGCCTCGCGCGGCGAGGGCGGCAACTGGGGGCACCACCATCGCACGCCGGGCCGGTGAGCGGCGAGCCAGCCGGCCAGACACTGCGCCTTGTGGGAAAGCGGCGAAGAACGGAATCCGTGCAGATAGAGGATGTGCGTGGGCGCGTGCTCGGGCATGGTCGGCGCGCAGTCTAGTTGCCGGGTCCGCAACCATCCACGCAGCCACCCCCCTCTGGTGGATACCCGCCACCCAAGGCCGGCGTCGCGCAGCAAAATCCGCTGCTTCCGCATGCCCCCGCGCCCGTCGCCTGCAGCGCAGCTGAAGTTCAATTCCTTGCGGGCCGCGGTGGCCGCGAGGTCAGCGCGCCGCCAGCGCCGCGAGCAACTTTTCGTGGATGCCGCCGAAGCCGCCGTTGCTCATGCACAGCACATGGTCGCCGGGGCGGGCGGCCCTGGCGATCTCGGCCACCAACGCGTCCACCGTATCGGCCACCACGGCGGCCTTGCCCATCGTCGCCAGTGCCTCGCGGGCGCTCCAGCCGTAGTTGCCCTGCAGGCAGAAGCTGATATCGGCCTCTTCCAGCGACCACGGCAACTGGGCCTTCATCGCGCCGAGTTTCATGGTGTTGGAGCGCGGCTCGAAGACCGCCAGGATGCGCTGCTGCTGCCCGACCTTGCGCCGCAGGCCATCGACCGTGGTGCGGATGGCGGTGGGGTGGTGCGCAAAATCGTCATATACCGTGACACCCGCGGCCACGCCGCGCAACTCGAGCCGCCGGCGCACATTTTCAAACCTGGCCAGCGCCGCGCAGGCGACCTCTGGCGCCACGCCCACATGCTCGGCCGCGCCGATGGCGGCCAGCGCATTCATCTGGTTGTGCGCGCCAAGCAGGTTCCACTCCACGCGGCCGAGTCGCAGGCTGCCGCGCAGCACGTCGAACGCCTGCGCCTCGCCTCGTGCGCACAGTCCGCCCGGCTCCTCACGCCTGGTGCCAAAGCGTTGCACCTCGCTCCAGCAGCCGCGGGCCAGCACGCGGGCCAGGGCCTCGTCGCGCGCGTTGACCACCAACCGGCCTTGCGCGGGCACCGTGCGAACCAGGTGGTGGAACTGGGTCTCGATCGCCGCCAGATCGACAAAGATATCCGCGTGGTCGTGTTCCAGGTTGTTCAGGATCGCGGTGCGCGGCCGGTAGTGGACGAACTTGCTGCGCTTGTCGAAGAGCGCGGTGTCGTATTCGTCGGCCTCGATGACGAAGGTCTTGCGCACGCCTCCGGGCGGGGCCGAAGGGCCACTGCCGAGCCGGGCCGAGACGCCGAAATTCAGCGGCACGCCGCCGATCAGGAACCCCGGCGCCAGCCCGGCCTGATCCAGGATCCAGGCCAGCATCGCGGTGGTCGTGGTCTTGCCGTGGGTGCCGGCCACGGCCAGCACATGGCGGCCGCGCAGCACGTGCTCGGCCAGCCATTGCGGGCCGCTGGTGTAGTCAGCGCCGGCGTCGAGGATGGCTTCCATCAGCGGGTTGCCGCGCGTGACCACGTTGCCGATCACGAAGACGTCGGGCGCCAGCGCGAGCTGGTCGGCGCCCCAGCCCTCCATCAATTCGATGCCCAGCGTGCGCAGCTGGTCGCTCATGGGCGGATAGACGCCGGCGTCGCAGCCGGTGACCTGGTGGCCGGCCTCGCGGGCGAGCACGGCCAGGCCGCCCATGAAGGTGCCGCAGATGCCAAGGATGTGGAGATGCATGGGAGCGATCCAGGAGCTGGGTCGGTGGGCGGCGGCGCGCGCCGGCAGCGCCGCCCCTCAGAGCCGCAAGGCCTCGCCTGCGGCGCGCACGCTGACGGCAATATCGTCGGCTGAATGCGCCGCGCTCACGAAGCCGGCTTCATACAGCGCCGGTGCGAGGTAGATGCCGCGCTCCAGCATGCCGTGGAAGAAGCGGTTGAAGTGCGCCTTGTCGGTGGCCATCACGACAGCGTAGTTCTGCGGCAATGCCGGGGCGAAGAAGAAGCCGAACATGCCGCCTTCGCTGTCGCCCACCAGGGGCACGCCGGCGGCATGCGCCGCCGCCTCCAGGCCCTGCACCAAAGAGCGCGTCTTCGCCGACAGGGCCTCGAAGAAGCCCGGTTTGCTGATTTCCTTCAGCGTGGCCAGGCCGCACGCGGTGGCCACCGGGTTGCCGCTGAGGGTGCCGGCCTGGTACACCGGGCCCAGCGGCGCGAGCTGGCTCATGACCTCACGCGTGCCGCCAAAGGCCGCCAGCGGCATGCCGCCGCCGATGACCTTGCCGAATACGCTCATATCGGGTTTGAAGCCCGGGATCAGCCGGGCATAGACGCTTTGCGCGCCACCCAGGGCGACGCGGAAACCCGTCATCACCTCATCGAATACGAGCAGCGCACCGTGCTGCGTGCACAACTCGCGCAGCCGCGTCATGAAGGGCACGCTGGCACGCACGAAGTTCATATTGCCGGCGATCGGCTCGATGATCACGCAGGCGATCTCGCCGCCCTGGGCGGCGAAGGCGGCTTCGATCTGCGCCAGGTTGTTGAACTCGAGCACCAGCGTGTGCTGCACCACTTCGGCCGGCACGCCGGCGCTGGTGGGGAAGCCGAAAGTCGCCAGCCCGGACCCGGCCTTGACCAGCAGGGCATCGGCATGGCCGTGGTAGCAGCCTTCGAACTTGATGAATTTGCTGCGACCGGTGGCGCCGCGCGCCAGCCGCAGGGCACTCATGCCGGCCTCGGTGCCGCTGCTCACCAGGCGCACCTGCTCGACGCTGGGCACCAGCGCGATGATGGCCTCGGCGAGTTCGATCTCGCGCTCGGTGGGCGCGCCGAAGCTCAGGCCATCGGCGACGGCCTCATGTACCGCCTCCAGCACTGCCGGGTGGCCGTGGCCCAGGATCATCGGGCCCCAGGAGCCGATGTAATCGATATAGCGCTGGCCTTGCGCGTCCCACATGTAGGCGCCCTGGGCGCGCGCAATGAAGCGCGGTGTTCCGCCCACCGCGCGAAAAGCGCGCACCGGCGAATTGACACCCCCGGGAATGACGCGTTGGGCGCGCTGGAACAACTGCTCGTTGCCTGACGGCTCGGTGCTCGCTTCAGTGGACACGGCGTGGCGCCCCTTTGGTCTTGGGGTCTTCGGTCAGGGTCTCGGGTTCGGTGCCTTCTTCCAGCTCACCTTCTTCGGGTGGGGGCAGGGCCCAGAAGAAGCGGTCGGGTACGAGGTGGCCCATGCCCGGCCGAAAGCCCGCGTCCAGGCTCTGGTCCAGGAAGGACAGCGCCTCGCCCACGGCCGCCTGCAGCTCGCCACCGGCGGCGAGCAGGGCGGCCAGCGCGGCGGCGAGGGTATCGCCGGCGCCCACGAATGCGGTATCGAAACGCTCGAATTTCTCGCCCGTGATCGCACCCTGCGGCGACGCCAGCACGTTGTCGATGAACTGCTCGGGGCCCTTGCTGGGCAGCATGACCCCGGTGACGAGCACGAAGCGCGTGCCGTGTTCGCCTGCCGCCACTGCCAGTTCGCGCGCCGAAGGCGGGCGCTCGCTGTCCCATTCAGGCAGCAGGAAGTCTTGCAGGGTCTTGTGGCTGCCCACCAGCACCTCGGTGGCCGGCAGGATCAGCTCGCGGAACGCTTCCAGGTAGGGCTGGAGCTGGTCTTCGTCCAGCCACGACAGGTTGGGCACATAGGTGACGAGCGGGATCTCGGTGTAATCCGACAGCACCTCGGCGACCGCGCTGACATTGTCGGCGCTGCCCAGGAAGCCGACTTTCCAGCCGGAGATCGTGACGTCTTCGAGGATCGTGCGCGCCTGCTCGGCAACGGCGTCGGCGTCGATCGGGTGCTGGTCAAAGACGTCGGCGGTGTCGCGCATGACGATCGAGGTGACGATCGGCAGCGCGTGCGCGCCCATCGCGGCGACGGTGGCAATATCGCCAGCCAGGCCGCCGGCGCCGCTGGGGTCGCTGGCGTTGAAGCACATCACGCAGGCCGGCGGCGGGGGCTCGGCCGCCGGGCCTTCGAGGTCCGTGGCCGGAGTGGGTTCTGGAGTCATGGGGGGCTGCGGGTTTTCCGCGCGGGTTCAGCGCGAGTGTGTGGCAATTGATTTTGGCGTTGCCGCTGTGCCCCTAGCAAAAACGACGTTTCAGAGCACACTGGCTTGCACTCAAGTCATGACGCAGCCAAATATGAAGAGCGGCGCGCAGGCTCTCACAATTGCTCGCTTTTGGTCAGGGTGGCGTGGCTACAATCCGCGTCCATTGTAGTGACGTGACTGTCTGACCGTGAGCGAACCGAGTACCTGGATGTGCCTGATTTGCGGCTGGATCTACGACCAGGCCGAGGGCGATCCAGAGCATGGCATCGCGCCAGGGACGGGGTGGTCCGATGTCTCGATGAATTGGACCTGTCCCGAGTGCGGCGCGCGCAAGGAAGACTTCGAGATGGTTCAGATCTGATCTTTGCGGCGCGGCCTGCCGCGCGGCGGGGTCTTCGAGGAGAACGGTGCTTGGAGATTCAAGGGCCTGACGGAAACGCAGCGGCGGGTGCCAAGGTGCTGGTCATCGACGACAGCAACACGATACGCCGCAGCGCGGAAATCTTCCTGCGCCAGGGCGGCCATGAGGTCGTGTTGGCCGAAGATGGTTTTGATGCGCTGGCCAAGGTCAACGACCATGACCCCGAGTTGATCTTTTGCGACATCCTGATGCCGCGCCTCGACGGTTATCAAACTTGCGCCATCATCAAGCGCAACCCGCGCTTTGCACACGTGCCGGTGATCATGTTGTCCTCCAAGGACGGCCTGTTCGACAAGGCCAGGGGCCGCATGGTGGGCTCGGAGGACTACTTGACCAAACCTTTCACGAAAGAGCAGCTGTTGCGCGCGGTGCAGTCGTACCGCCGCGGCGCCGCCTGAGCTCCAGGAAGCCTCTGATGACCATCCAGAAGATCCTCGTCATCGATGACTCGAAGACCGAGCTGCACCATCTCTCCGAGGTGTTGGGCAAGCGCGGCTACACCGTGCGCACGGCCGAAAACGGCGACGAAGCGATGCGCCGACTGGCCGAAGAAAAGCCCGATCTGATCCTGATGGATGTCGTGATGCCCGGGCAGAACGGCTTCCAGCTCACCCGGGCCATCACCCGCGACCCGCGCTTTGCCGACGTGCCGGTGATCATGTGCACCAGCAAGAACCAGGAAACCGACAAGGTCTGGGGCATGCGCCAGGGTGCGCGCGACTACATCGTCAAGCCGGTCAACGGCGACGAACTCGTCGCCAAGATCAAGGCGTTCGACTAGCCCGATGGCCAACCGCGAAGCCCTGCGCCAACTGCAAAGCCGCCTGGCCGAGCGGCTGCAGCTCGCGCGCACCGAGGCCCGTTCGGTGTCGTGGTTGGCGCTGGAATGTGCGGGCCAGGGCCTGCTGGTGCCGCTGGCCAGCGCGGGCGAGATTTTTTCGGTCGGCACCCTGTTGCCGGTGCCACACACGCAACCGTGGTTTCTGGGCGTGGCCAATTTGCGCGGCGGCTTGCACGGTGTGGTGGACCTGGCGGCATTTCTGGGCCTGCGCCCGCCGCTGGCACACGACGCGGTGCGCGAGCAGGCCCGCCTGCTCGCCTTCAACGCCACGCTGGGTGCGCATTGCGCGGTGCTGGTCGACCGGCTGGCCGGCCTGCGCAGCACCGAGCAGCTGACCGCCGAGGCAATTTCCGCGCCGCCCCGGCCGGGCTTTGCCGCGTCGGTGTGGCGCGACGCCGAGGGCCGGCGCTGGCAGGAGATCGATCTGGCGGCGCTGGCCCGGCATGAACAATTTCTAGCCATCGCCGCATGAGCCCGCGCGGCCGCCCGAAGGGCTCATACCGGAGTGCGCAGCACGCAGGTTCAAGCATCGGGCGAGGCACCACTTCTGTGCCGGTGGGTGAGCCGGAGAAATAGCAATGAAGAGGACGACATGAGCTTCCTGGACCGGATCAAGGGCGCCCGCCGCGCCAAACCTGAAGTCGATTCCTCCGTGCCCTCGGCGCCGTTCGGCGAACTGGAGCCGGCAGCGGGCCCGATGGAATCGACCGAGCGTCTCGGGCAGAGCACGCTGTCGCCGTCGGGCGGCCACGGCGATGCCGATTCATCGATCATTTCCGAAGCCGCACCCTCGGAGCTGGCCGCCGACTTCAGCGAGACGCGCCTGCCGGGCGCCGATGCGCAGGCAGCGGCGTTCACCAGTGGGCTGCCCGTCGTCGGCGGGTGGCCGTTGGCGCGCCAGCAGCGGGCGATGGTCATGCTGTTCGGTGCCGGCCTCGTCGGCCTGCTGATCACCGTCATCGTGGCACTCACTGCCAGTGGCCGCAGCGCCACTCAGGTGGGTGCGGCCGGCCAGGCCACGACCCAGTCTCAGCGCTTGGCCAAATCGGTCTCGCAGGCGCTCGTGGGCAATGCCACCGCCTTCCCCGAAGTGCGCGAGAGCACCGACGTGCTGGCGCGCAACGTGCGCAGTCTCAAGACCGGCGAGGGCGACGTGCCCGCGGCGCCCGGCGCCCTGCAGGAGCAGCTCGACGTGCTGATGCCCCTGGTCGACCGCGCCGAGAAGAACGCCGGCATCGTGCTGGGCCAGCAGAAGACGCTGACGCAGGTGGGCCAGGCGCTGCGCGCCATCAACCGCCAGAGCGCTGACTTGCTTGAAACCGCCGAGACCGTTTCCTCGCTCAAGCTGCAGGGCGGTGCCTCGGCGGCCGAACTCTCCGCGGTGGGCCAGCTCGTGATGCTGACGCAGCGTATCGGCAAGAGCGCCAACGAATTCCTCACCACCGAAGGCGTGAGCGCCGAGGCCGTCTTCCTGCTCGGCAAGGATCTCAACTCCTTTCGCGAAATTGCCCAGGGCGTGATCAATGGCAATCCCGACCTGCGCCTGCCAGGCACGAAAGACCCGCAGGTGCGCGAGAAGCTCCAACTCCTGCTGACCCAGTACGAGCAGACCCGCACCGAGGCCAGCGCCATCCTGGGCAACCTGCAGGGCCTGGTGGCGGCGCGCGAGGCGCAGACCTCCATCGTGGCCGATTCGGAACCGATGCGCCGCGGGCTCGACGGGCTGCAGCAGGGCCTCACCGGCGAAAGCGGGCTGGGCGGGTTTCGCCTGTTCCTCGGGGTTCTGTCGGTGGCATTGCTGGCGGCAGGCGCGATGGGCTTGCTGAGGCTGTTCGTGGTGGACCAGACCAGCCGCTCGCAGGTTGCCGACAGCCAGCGCCAGGGCGCCGAGCGCCAGGAGCAGGAGGCCAAGCGTGTCAACGACGCCAACCAGGCGGCCATTCTGCGTCTGATGAACGAGTTGCAGGCGGTGGCCGAGGGCGACCTCACGCAACAAGCCACGGTGACCGAAGATATCACCGGCGCCATCGCCGATTCGGTGAACTACACGGTCGAGGAATTGCGCACCCTGGTGGCGCAGGTGCAGACCACGGTCGGCCGCGTCACCGATACCACGCAACAGGTCGAGGAAACCTCCACCGAGCTGCTCGCGGCCTCCACCGAACAGCTGCGCGAGATCCGCGAAACGGGCGAATCGGTGCTGCAGATGGCCGGTCGCATCAACGACGTCAGCGCCCAGGCCAAAGAGACCGCCAGCGTGGCGCGGCAGTCGCTGCAGGCGGCTGAAACCGGCTTGCAGGCGGTGCAGAACTCGATCGGCGGCATGAACGCCATCCGCGACCAGATCCAGGAAACCTCCAAGCGCATCAAGCGTCTGGGCGAGTCCTCTCAGGAGATCGGCGAAATCACCGAGCTGATCTCCGACATCACCGAGCAGACCAACGTGCTGGCGCTGAACGCCGCGATCCAGGCGGCCAGTGCCGGTGACGCCGGCCGCGGGTTCAGCGTGGTGGCTGAAGAGGTGCAACGCCTGGCCGAGCGCTCTGGCGATGCCACGCGCCAGATTGCCGCCATCGTGCGCACCATTCAAACCGACACCCAGGATGCGGTGGGCGCCATGGAGCGCTCGACGCAGGGCGTGGTCGAGGGCGCGCGCCTGTCGGACGCCGCCGGTGCCGCGCTGGGCGATATCGACCGCGTCACGCACGAGCTGTCGGACCTGATCGGCCGCATCTCGGCCGAGGCCTCGCGCGAGGCGCAGTCGGCCAACGTGGTGGCAGCCAATATCGGGCACATCTTTGCCGTCACCGAGCAGACCTCCGATGGCACGCGCTCCACCGCGCAGATGGTGCGCGAACTGTCGCGCACTGCCGAAGAGCTGAAGGCCTCGGTGGCCCGCTTCAAGATCGCCTGAGATGCGGGCCCCCACGTCGCTACGCTCCTGCCCCCCGAGGGGGCGTTCAGCCGCCTTGAGGCGGCTCGGCGCCTGAAATGTTTGCCCCCACGTCGCTACGCTCCTGCCCCCCGAGGGGGCGTTCAGCCGCCTTGAGGCGGCTCGGCGCCGGCTGACCCCGGCTGCGCACTCACGATGCAAGACAACATCGACTCCGAGTTCAAGGCCGCCCCGGCCACGGCAGGCGACGACCTGAGTGCGCTGGCCTGGGTCCACGGTGAGTTGCGCCGTTCGCTCGAGCTGGCGCACAAGGCCCTGCACCGCCAACTGAAGGAAGCCGAGGCGGTCAAGGGCAGCGACACCGATGCCGTCGACCCGGCTGTGCTGCGCACCGCGCGCACCCAGCTGCACCAGGGCGTGGGTGCGCTGGAGCTGGTGGGCCTGCCGGCGGTGGCCGATGTGTTGCGCGCCAGCGAGGCCGCCGTGCAGCGCATGATCGTCAAGCCGGCCATGGTGGATGCGGCGGCGGTCGAGACGATCGAGCGGGTGTCGTTCGCCCTGCTGGATTTCATGGCTCGCCAGCTGGCGGGCAAGCCGGTATCGCCGGTGATGTTGTTTCCGCAGTACCGCGCCGCGCTGCTGCTCGCCGGGGCCGACCGCGTGCACCCGGCCGACCTCTGGAAAATCGATTGGCGCTGGCTGGAGCTGCCTGCCGACCCTTCGGCGTCGCCGCGCCGAGGCGACGACGCCGTGCGCAGCGCGATGGAGACGCTGGTGCTCGCGCTGCTGCGCGATCCCAGCCGCAGTGCGCTGGCGCGCATGAGCGATCTGTGCGCCGACCTCGGCGCCGGTGCTCGGCAGCCCGCATCGACGCCGCCGCAGCTGGCCACCTTCTGGCAGCTCGCGGCGGCGGTTTTCGAGGCGCAGGCCGGCGGCCTGTTGGCCGGCGACCTGTTTACCAAGCGCATCGCCTCGCGCCTGCTGGCGCAGTTGCGCATGAGTGCGCGCGGGCAGCATGAGCTGTCTGACCGCCTGGCCCAGGATCTGCTGTTTTTCTGCAGCCACGCGCAGCCGCCGAGCGCCGAACATCCGGCGCCACGCCTGGCGGCGGTGCGCCAGACCTGGCGCCTGTCCGAGCTTGCGGTGGCCGACTACGACACACCGCGTCTGGGTCGATTCGACCCTGCCCACCTCGCGCTGGCCAGAAGGCGCGTGGCGGCGGCCAAGGATTCATGGTCGGCCGTCGCCGGCGGCGAGCAATTCCGCCTGGGCGGGCTGGCCGAGCAGTTCGCGCTCGTCGGCGAGTCATTGCAGCGACTGTTCCCATCGGGTGACGTGCTCGCGCAGGCGCTGCAGACGACCATCGCGCAGACCGTGGCCGCCAATGCGGCGCCACCGGCCGCGCTGGCGATGGAGGTGGCGACGGGCATCCTCTATCTCGACGCCTCGCTCGAGGATGGCGATCTCGACCAACCCGAACTCGCAGAGCGCATCCAGCGCCTCGCCCGGCGCATCGACGACGTGCGCATCGGCGCCGACCCGCAGCCGCTGGACATCTGGATGGAAGAGCTGTACCGGCGCGTCAGCGATCGCCAGACCATGGGCAGCGTGGTGCAGGAATTGCGCGCCTCGCTGTCCGAGATCGAGAAGCAGATCGACCAGTATTTCCGCAACCCGGCCGAGCGCCAGTTGCTGATCCCGGTGCCGGCCCAGCTCTCGGCGATGCGCGGCGTGCTGTCGGTGCTGGGGCTGGAGCAGGCCTCACAGGCCGTGCTGCACATGCGCGACGATGTCGATGCGCTCGCCCAGACCGAAGTCGATCCGCAGCGTGCCATCCAGACCGGCACCTTCGACCGCCTGGCCGACAACCTGGGCGCGCTGAGTTTCCTCATCGACATGATCAGCGTCCAGCCGCAGCTGGCCAAGTCACTGTTCCGTTTCGACCCCGAGACCGGCAGCCTCAGTGCGGTGATGGGGCAGAGCGATCGCGTCTCGGCCTTCGCCGACCTGGACGAAGCGCCTGCCGCTGCCACCACCGCCCCGGCGCCGGCATCGGTGCCGCTGTTGGACCAGGTGCGCGCCCTGGCCGACGCAGCGGCGCGGCCCGAGGTCGGCGACGCCGAGCTCGCGCACCAGATCGAGAGCCTGGCGCAACAGGCGCTCGTCGCCGACCAGCCCGAGCTGGCGCGTCTGATGGGCAGTGCACAGGCCGCCTTGCGCGACAGCGCGGAGCCAGGTGCGCGCCAGGCGTTGCACGCCGAACTCGCGCTGGCCTTGGCGGCGTTGGCGGGCGCGGCCCCTGAAGAGCTGCCGCCGCCGGCGCCCGTGCCGCCGTCCCGGCCCGCCCCGGCTGGCGGCACCGGCCTCGAAGACGATGCCGAGATGCGCGACATCTTCCTCGAGGAAGCGCGCGAGGTGGTGGCCGACGCCACCGCCGCACTGGAGCGGCTGGCCGACGCCCCGGACGGCGCCCCCGACATGACCACCGTGCGGCGCGCGTTCCACACCCTCAAGGGCAGCTCGAGAATGGTCGGCCTGCGCGCATTCGGTGACGCGGCGTGGGCCTGCGAGCAGCTCTACAACGCGCGCCTGGCGCAGGCGCCTCGCATGGACGGCCCACTGCGCGTCTTTACCAGCGAAGCGCTCGCCTATCTTGGTGACTGGACGGATGCCATCGGTGCCGGGCGCGATGGCGACCACACCGCCGCCGCGGTGGCCCAGGCCGCCGACGCCTTGCGCCTGGAAGGCGTGCGCCTGCCGATCGTGTCGCAGCGTGCCGCGCCGGCATTGGTGACGCCGGAAGAGGCGGTGATCGAGCAGCTTGCCGATGCCCGGACGCCCCCCGTTGCCGAGCCGGTCGCTGACCTGACGCCCGCGCTGGAATTCGATTTCGAGCTGGGGCCCGACGATGAGGGTGCGCCGCTGCCCGAGGCCGCCGTGGCGACATCGTCACTGGCGCAGCGCGTGCCCGATCTGCCGAGTGCGGCCGATCTGGACCTGAGTCTGCCCGGGCTGCCGCAGCTGGATGGACCAGAGCCGCTGCCGGTGGCCGAAGAAGTCAGTTTCGAGCTCGACCTGAGTGCCTTCGGTGATGCGCAGGCGGACGCCGAGTTGGCGCAGGCCGCACCGGCGCAGGCGGAACCGATCGACGAGCTGACCCTGGACGACGATCTGCTCCAGGCGCCCCCCCTGGATGCCCCGCTGGACGTGACCCTGCTGGATGTCGAGACCGCCCGCGTGCCCACGCCGGATACCGAGGCGGTGGAGATCGATCTCGACGATCTTGAGAAGATGTTCGCGCCCACGCTCGAGCTGCGGGCGCCATTGCAGCAGCCGGCGAATCCCGTCGTTGAACCTGATCTGTTGCTCGACCTGGGCGAGCCCGCAACCACGGCCGAACCCCCCGCGGCCGTCGAGCCACAGCCAGAGCCCGAACCAGAGCCACAGCCTGAGCCACAGCCTGAGCCACAGCCTGAGCCTGAGCCTGAGCCTGAGCCTGAGCCGGCGATGGTCGAAGACGAGCAGGTCAAGGTGATCGGCGCGCTGCGCATCAGCATTCCGCTGTTCAACATCTTTCTCAATGAGGCCGACGAACTCTCGCGCCGGCTCGGCGTCGAGCTGGCCGAGTGGGCGCTCGAATATGAGCGCCATCCGGTGCCCGAGAGCAGCGTCGCGCTGGCGCACTCGCTCGCCGGCAACTCGGCCACGGTGGGCTACGCCGAGCTCTCGGCGCTGGCGCGCGCGCTCGAGCATGCGCTGATGCGCTCGCACGCCAGCGGCCACGGCCGCGATGGCGAGGCGGCGCTGTTTGGCGATGCGGCAGCAGAGATCCGCCGCCTGCTGCACCAGTTTGCCGCAGGCTTCCTGCAGCCGGTGGGCCCGGAATTGATGGACCGCCTGGCGGCCCATGAGCGCCTGCCGATCGAGTTGCTGACCGGGGCCGAGCCTTCCTACGGCGATCTGGTGGCGGATGACGAGGTCGAAGAGGCCGAGCTGCCGGCTCCGGCCGAGCCGCTGCTGCCCGCTGTCTCGTCCATGCTGGCACCGCTGGGGGTGGTGGCGGTGGCGGGGGTGGTCGGTGCCACCGGGGCGCGCGCCGACGCTTTCGACGACGACCTGGATATCGACGCGGTGGACGCCGTCGATATCGAGCTGTTCCCGATCTTCGAAGAAGAAGCGCAGGAGCTGCTGGCGCAGCTGCAGACGCACCTGCGCGAATGGCGCCAACTCCCCGCCGACAGCCACGGGCCGGCGGCATGCATGCGCACGCTGCACACCTTCAAGGGTGGCGCGCGCCTGGCTGGCGCGATGCGACTGGGCGAGATGGCGCACCGGCTGGAGACCGCGGTTGAACACCTGGCCGCGCACGGGTCGGTGCAGGCGGGCGATGTCGAGCCCCTGGTGGCGCGCGCCGATGCCATGGCATCGGCCTTCGAGACCTTGCGGGCCGCCGGCCCGGCGCCAGCCGCGGCGGCAGCC
>CXWL01002976.1_pt1 | contig 57622 bp, 53 predicted proteins | sample 590931 | NCBI WGS metagenome assembly CXWL01 (sample SAMEA3498368, study PRJEB10139) | groundwater metagenome | biome: water well; material: biofilm material | place: Germany | collected 2015-04-27 | reverse complement strand
TACCTTGATATTCCGAGTGGTAGTATTTACAGTAAAGAAAAATTATTACGTATCAATAAAAAAATAAGGGAACTGACTTATGTGGAAGAAGAAAGACCGGCAGATCTTACCAGGCTCGGTACGGGTTCGGTGTTAAACATGTACCTGAAACAAAAAAAGAGTAGCCAGGTTAATATCCTCATTGGTTTTTTACCAAGGCAAAAAAATGACCTTTCTGGCAAGAATATTCAGATAACAGGAGAAGGAAACCTGAACCTTAAAAATGCTTTAGGCTCCGGCGAAACTATTGGTTTGAATTTCCAGGCTTTACAGGTGGAATCGCAAAGGCTTAATCTTATTTACCAGCACCCTTATCTTTTTAAATCACCACTGGGACTGGATTTTTCATTCGACATCTTTCGCAAAGACAGTTCCTTTGTAAATATAAACCTTCAGTTAGGGGCACAATATGTTTTGAATAATAACCAATCGGGTAAACTTTTTATACAAAAAATTCAAACTATCGTTAATGAAGGGGGTATTAATTTGCCAGTAATAATTCAAACCCGGCGGCTGCCGGCAGTGGCAGATGTGAATGCTGTTAGCCTCGGTATTGATTATGATTTTAATAGCACCGATTATCGCCCCAACCCTAAAAAGGGAAATGAGTTTCACCTCATCACTTCAATCGGAACAAAAAAACTTAAAAAGAACAATACGATAGTTGATTTAAAGGATCCTAACGACCCGGCATTTGATTTTGAAAAATTATATGATACCGTGAAATTGAAAACTTATCAACTCAGGGTAAGGGCTTCAGCTGCGAAATATTTTCCATTGGGTAATCAACGAAGTACGGTGAAAGCTGCTATAAATGCAGGTATGTTTCAAAGTGGCAATATTTTTCGGAATGAACTATTTCAATTAGGCGGTTATAAACTACTCCGTGGTTTTGATGAAGAAGGCGAATATTTGTCACAATTTGCAATTGTAACAGTGGAGTATCGTTATCTCGTGGGCCAAAATTCATTTTTCTATGTGCTGGCCGATGGTGGCTGGGGGCAGGATAATAGCCAGGGAAAAAAATTAAACCACACTTTTTTTGGAACGGGCCTTGGCCTTGCTTTTGAAACCAAAGCCGGGGTTTTCAACCTGGCCTGGGCCATTGGAAAAAGAAACGATGCACAATTCAATCTTCGTCAATCCAAGATACATTTCGGCTTTATCAATTATTTCTAAAAATCCTGTGCAAAGTCGAAGGGCACTTCAATACTTTTGCATTCAATAAAACAGTGAATCGCTTTTTTCTTTTAATATTATTTGCTCTCCTTTTTGCAGAAACTATTTCTGCCCAAACTCCTGCTGATACAACAATCATCCCGGTTGCCGGTTCAGTATTGCAACAGGATTCAACGAACACCATAGACTCTCTTCTTCCTGTAAAAACTATTGATTCGTTTTCAAAACGACCAATAATAGATTCAGGCTGGACAATGAGTCCGGGTATTTCATTTTCCTCACCTGAGTTTACTTTGGAAGTACTAAAGCATCACCCTTATTTTGGTTTTATGACTAAGCCGGCAAGTCTGCTACAGCCAGATATAAGAAAGGTTTACGGAAAAGAACTGTTGTTTTACCTGCTTGTTTTGTTATTGATTTTATTCGCCCTCCTGCGAAGGGCATTCCCCAAATATTTTAGTGATCTTTTCCGTCTTTTTTTTCGAACAACACTAAAGCAGCGGCAAATCAGGGAACAACTGATGCAAACCCCCCTGCCTTCGTTACTTTTAAATGGTTTTTTTATCGTTAGCGGGGGGGGGTATCTCACTTTTTTATTGCAATATTTCAAACTAAACCCGGTTGATAATTTCTGGCTAATGTTTCTTTATTGTTGCATGGGTTTATCGGCAGCTTATTTTGTTAAGTTTATCGGATTAAAGGTTGCTGGCTGGCTCTTCAATATGGCGGATGCGGCAGATTCCTATATTTTTATTGTTTTTATTGTCAACAAAATGATTGGTATCCTTTTGCTGCCATTCATTATTCTGCTTGCGTTCTCACTTAAAGATGTTTATTCCGTTGGTCTTACCTTATCGTGGTGCCTGGTGGCCGGGTTGCTGGTTTATCGTTTTATTTTAACTTATGCAGCTGTTCGTAATCAAGTCAAAGTCAATCCCTTTCATTTCTTTTTATACCTCTGTGCTTTTGAAATAGCACCTCTTTTACTGGTTTACAAGGGCTTGTTGTTATTTTTCGGGATAACTGCTTAACTTTGCGGCCAACTTTAGCCTACCGAATATGAGTAAAAATGGGGTTAATAAGGCCGATGTTCAGGCCAAAGCGATACAGAAAATACTAATTACCCAGCCAAGGCCTGAAAGTGAGAAGTCGCCGTACTTTGAGCTTTCAAGAAAATACAAGGTGGAACTTGACTTTCATCCTTTTATCCGCCTGGAAGGCATACCTGCCCGGGATTTTCGGAAGCAAAAAGTAGAAATTCAGAACTACACCGGGGTAATTTTTACCAGCCGTAATGCCATTGACCATTTCTTCCGAACCTGCGAAGAAATGAAGGTGAGTGTTTCTCAGGATACAAAATATTTCTGCATTACAGAGGCAGTGGCTCTCTATCTCCAGAAATTTATCCTGTACAGGAAGAGAAAAGTGTTTTATGGGGCGGATGGCACCAATAAAAGCATGTTTGATGCCATTAACAAGCACAAGGCTAATGAAAAATTCCTGTATGTATGTTCCGAAAATCAGCAGGACAATGAAATCGTAAACTGGCTAAAAACCAATAGTTGTGATTTCGTACTTGCCTTTATGTACCGCAGTGTCAGCAGCGATGTAAAGGAGGTTTTGACTAAAACAGAATATGACGTTATTTGTTTCTTTACACCAAGCGGGGTAAGAAGCCTTTTTGATAATGTTCCCAGGTACAAGCAAAACGGAACTGTGATTGGCGCCTTTGGAAGTAATACATTCAAAGCACTGGAAGAAGCGGGGCTTAAATTGGAGATAAAAGCCCCTCAACCCCAGATGCCGAGCATGGTAGCGGCATTGGAGCAGTTTCTTGCAGCGATGGGGAAGAAAAAATAATTTTTTATAAAAAAATTTCGAAAGGGCACTAATTATGGTGCCCTTTTTCTTTTTCAGCGAACTTCGTTTTGCAATGGCCAAACATTATACCAATAAACTTGTTCATGAAACCAGCCCCTACCTGCTACAACATGCCCACAATCCAGTAAACTGGTATCCGTGGGGAGATGAAGCATTGAACAAAGCGAAAGGAGAAAACAAACCAATACTTATCAGTATCGGCTATGCAGCCTGCCATTGGTGTCATGTGATGGAACGGGAGAGTTTTGAAGATGAAGCCACAGCAAAAATTATGAATGCAAATTTCATCAATATCAAAATTGACCGGGAGGAAAGACCAGATCTTGACCACATCTACATGGATGCCGTGCAGGCGATGACCGGAAGTGGCGGGTGGCCGTTGAATGTTTTCCTGACTCCCGATGCAAAACCTTTTTACGGGGGTACCTACTTTCCGCCACAAAGAGCTTACAATCGTCCTTCCTGGCAGGAAACACTGCTCAGTGTGATACAGGCTTTCAGGGAAAAGAGACATGAAATTGATGCCCAGGCTGAAAACCTGACTGAACATTTGCTGCAATCCAATTCTTTCAGGATTCAAAAAATAGCAGGGGATGAAATCATTACGGCAGAAAAACCAGGCGAGGCTTTTTTGAACATCATGAAATCTGCCGACAAAGAATGGGGTGGTTTTGGGAAAGCGCCTAAATTTCCACAGACATTTTCAATTCAATTTCTGCTTCGCTATTATCATATCACTCAGAATGAAGTTGCATTGCACCAGGCCCTATTATCCCTCGATAAAATGATAGGAGGCGGCATTTATGATCAAATTGGCGGGGGATTTGCCCGGTACTCTACCGATACTGAATGGGTAGTGCCACATTTTGAAAAAATGCTTTATGATAATGCATTGCTGATTTCAGTTTTAAGCGAAGCATTTCAACTAACAGGGAAAGAACAGTATAAAGAAGTGATTGAAGAGACAATGGGATTTTTGCAGAGAGAATTGCTTCATCCGTTGAAAGGGTTTTATGCAGCATTGGATGCCGATAGCGAAGGAGTGGAAGGAAAATTCTATGTGTGGGGGCTGGAAGAAATTAAAAAATTATTACATAACGATGCTGATATTTTTTGCGAATATTATGATGTGACTAAGGATGGAAACCTGCCTGCCGGACAGGCAGGTTGGGAACGCAGCAATATTCTATGGATAAAAAAATCATTGGAGGTTGTTGCTGCTGAAAAAAAAATTACTGTTGATGAGCTGAAAAACCTGCTGCAAAAAGGGAAAAAAATATTGCTGGAACAACGAAACAAAAGGACCCGCCCTTTACTGGATGATAAAATAATACTTGGCTGGAATGCTTTGATGAACACTGCCTGCAGCAAGGCTTTCGGGGCTACTGGTAATGAGACGTATCGTCAACTGGCAATTGATAATATGCAATTCCTGCTGACTAATTTTAAAGGGAAAAGAGAAAATGAATTCTATCACACCTGGAAAAATGATACCGCAAAGTACCCGGCTTTTTTGGATGATTATGCTTTTCTTATACAGGCGTTAATTCATTTGCAGGAAATAACCGCTGATACAAAATGGCTGATAATAGCAAAATCAATTACCGGGTTTGTGATAGAAAATTTCAGCGAACCTGCTACCGGGTTTTTCTTCTATACAGCATCAGGGCAAACCGATGTTATTGTTCGTAAAAAAGAAGTGTATGATGGAGCAGTGCCTTCCGGTAATTCGGTGATGGCGTATAACCTTTATCATCTTTCTATATTATTGGATAATAGCGAGTGGAGAATAAGAAGCCTTGATTTGGTGTCTGCACTGGGCGGGGCTGTTATCCGCTATCCCAATTCCTTTGGCAACTGGGCCTGCCTGCTCCAGGAAATGGTGGAGGGAACAAATGAAATAGCCCTGGCAGGAAACGATTTTACGGCATTGCATGCCGAACTGTTAGGTCAGTACATTCCCCACCGGGTTTTGATGGCTTCCCGGGATACTGATTCACCCTTCCCATTATTAACTGGGAAACCACACATAAATGGCCCTGCGATTTACCTCTGCCGTAATTACACTTGCCAGAATCCCGTATTTTCTGCAAAAGACCTTATGTTGCTGATAAACAACCCCAAAAACCAGTAATTAATTTTAAGTTAATACAATAAAACAGACCCTGCTTCCGTTAGAAATTCTACTTCGAAAAATACGCTTTGATTACAAAAAAATAAATCTTAATGTTGTGTCAGGAAAAGTTCAAAACATTATATTTGCCCAATACCCTTTAAGTGTTAAGTGTATGAAAATGAGAAACCTTTACTACACCCTGATCCCTGCCGCCTGTATGGTACTATTGGCCAGCTGTGGGATCCTGGGAAAAAAAGACGGAAAAGGCGGAAGCCTGACCAATGATGGACAGGTGCATGGTATTTCCCCCGGTAACAAATACACCCTTCCAAAGCCCCCGGGCATGGTGTATATTCCACAGGGTACATTTCATATGGGGCCCAGCGATGAAGATCCTGCTTATGCCTTTAGTGCCCGCAACCGTTCTGTTTCTATCAGCGGCTTTTGGATGGATGCCACTGAAATTACCAACAATGAGTATCGTCAGTTTGTAACCTGGGTTCGTGATTCTGTCGCTGCCCGTAAGCTTGGCTATGTAAAAGCCGGCGCTGATGGCGTTGAGTATGTAGATCAGAAAAAAATGCAAACTTTTAAATGGGGCGATCCTAAAAATATTGAAGCCCTCGGTAATACCGATTTGATCCTTACCCCCGAAGACAGGATAAATGGCAAAAAGGAAATTGACGCCTCCAAACTAATTTATCATTCTGAAATTCATGACCTGAAAGAGAATGCTAAAAGGGAAAATGCCGGTAAACCCCGCTCAAAATTCATTATAAAAAAAGATACACCAATTGCCCCCGATACATTGGCCTGGATACGTGACTTTGCTTATTCTTACAATGAGCCAATGACTAAAAGATATTTCTCGCATCCTGCCTTTGGAAACTACCCTGTGGTGGGTGTAAACTGGAAACAGGCTACAGCATTTTGTGAGTGGAGGACCCATCTCCTGAATGCCTACCTTGATTCAAAGAAAAGAGCTCAGGAATCAGATTTCCGCCTGCCAACAGAAGCACAATGGGAGTATGCAGCCCGCGGCGGTCGTTCTCAATCAATGTTTCCCTGGGGTAATTATTACCTGAGAAATAAAAAAGGATGCTTAATGGCCAATTTTAAACCAGGCCGTGGAAACTATCCGGAAGATGGCGGTTTCTACACAGTTCGTGCCGATGCTTACTGGCCTAATGACTATGGTCTGTATTGCATGAGTGGTAATGTAGCCGAGTGGACATCGAGTATTTATTACGAAGGCCGTAACAACTTTCAGCATGATATGAACCCTGATGTTCGCTGGAATGCCAAAGATGATGATCCTCCCCTGATGAAGCGTAAAATCATTCGTGGCGGTAGCTGGAAAGATGTTGGTTATTACCTGCAAACAGGTACCAGTACTTACGAGTACCAGGATTCAACCAAATCTTACATCGGTTTCCGTTGTGTTATCGACTTACCTGCAGCGCCTATGAAAGGTGGCCGCAAATAAAATGACATTCAATTATTCTACTGAGCATGTAGAAGTATAAATAAAAATTTTTGAGAGGGCAGTAAAAATAAAACCTGTCCTCTCATTCTTTCTCTCAAATAATTCAATACAAAACCACTTAAAAAAATCCAATTTATGGCAGCAGCTATTCCCTCCAAAGTAAGTAAATGGGTAGACGTAGGCGTTTCTTTTGGCGCAGCATTAGTAATCTGGGGTGCACTCAGAAAAATTACCCACGCAGCCGATGCTGACACATGGCTGTGGATAGGATTAACAACAGAAGCAATTATCTTTTCTGTATATGGTATCTTATATGCCGTTTATCCTGCTGTAAAAGAAGCAGGTCATGATGAAGAGCAATTTTCTGTTGCAGGAGCCAAATCGAGGGCTGCTTTTGCCGGTATGGATAAAATGCTGGCAGAAGCCGACATTAATCCTGATACGATGAAGCGTTTGGGTGAAGGTTTCAAACAATTGAATACAACCGTTACCGGGTTAAATGGCATTACTGATACAGTAGCTGCCACCGGGGATTTTGCTGCTAAAACAAGAGAAGTAACCGGTCATTTAGATAAAGTAAAAGATGCTTATATCACTGCTGCTTCTTCCGTAGGGGCTTTTAATAACGCCACTGATGGAGCTAAGCATTTCCACGACCAGATACAGGTGCTGACTAAAAACCTGTCTTCCCTGAATACGATTTACGAACTGGAACTGCAGGAAAGCAATAACCACCTGAAAGCCCTGAATTCTTTCTATGGTAAGCTTTCTGAAACTTCTGCTTCTATGCTCAACAGCGCTGAAGATGCGAAGAAAGTGCAGGATCAGATCAGTCACCTGGCTACTAACCTGGGCCGGCTGAACAGCATTTATGGAAATATGCTTACTGCCATGCAGGGACGTAATTAAAAAAACGAAGATTAAAAAATCCGTATCCGTGATTCACAGGTCACTATTACTAAATTAAAAACCACAAATCTTCATGTCTTTACCTAAAGAGCCCCGGCAGAAGATGATCAATATTATGTATTTGGTGCTGACAGCTTTGCTGGCACTAAACGTATCATCAGAGATCCTCAATGCCTTTAAAACCGTAAATAGAAGCTTAGAAAATACAAACCTGACCGTTAACAAATCCACTGAAACGATAATGAAATCGTTGCAGGATAAAACTACTGAAGAGCAAACGAAAGAGAGGGCTCTTGTGTGGTTTCCTAAAGCTGAACAGGTCGTTTCTACCTCAAAAGCCCTGTACGATTATATAGCGGCATTAAAAACTAAGATTTTTACCCTGGCAGGCGGTAGCACCAGTGATCCTTCAAAATCATTTAAAGAAGATAATCTTGATATCGTAACTAAATTAATGGTGAAGGAAGGTGAAGGTAAAAAGCTATTGGCGGCTTTGACAAAATATAAAACAGATATACTGGGAATTGACTCCTCTATTAAAACTGATTTTGAAAACTCTCTCAATATTGATCTTTCAAACCCTCCCGGCCGTGACGGGAAAATAAAAGACTGGGAAGTAGCTTATTTCAATATGGTTCCTACCGTGGCTGGTCTTACTATTTTGAGCAAGTTTCAGAATGATATTAAAACGGCTGAAAACAAAGTGGTTGCTTACTGTCATACTAAAGTAGGCGAGGTAAAAGTAATTTTCGATACCTATACTGCTATTGTTGGACAAAACTCAAATTACCTGATGCCCGGACAGGAGCTTGAAATAAAAGCTGGCGTAGGTGCATTTAGTAAAGCAGCGCAGCCAGTTATTTCCATTGGGGGCTCGAATGTTGCCATCGGGGATGAAGGATATGCCCTTTATAAGACCCAGGCCGGAGGGGTTGGGTCACACAGTGTTCCTGTCAGGATCAGCTTCTTTAACCAGACAACCGGCAAAGATGATGTAAGGGAAGTAAAAGTGGATTATGTAGTGGGTTCAGCCAATGCTTCAATAGCACTTGACAAAATGAATGTTCTTTACATAGGTGTAGATAACCCGGTTACTATTGCCGCCAGCGGTGGTGGTGATGATAAAACAAATGCTTCCATAAGTAGCGGCAGCCTTTCAAGAGTGGGGCCCGGTAAATATATTGCCAGGGTGAACGCTGTAAATGATAATACAATCATTTCAGTTAGTGTTGATGGCAAAGTAGCCGGCACGGCCCAGTTCAGGGTGCGTACCATACCTGAAGCCCAGGCATATATTGGTGGAAAGCCAAGTGGTGAAAATATCCCTGCAGGAGCATTTAAAGCACAGGGTGGAGTGGGAGCAGGTATCAAAAATTTCCCATTTGAACTGTCATATGATGTAGTAAGCTTTACATTTACCTGCGATACGGAGGATGATATTGTCTCTATTCCAAACCAGGGAGCTGGCTTTTCCAGTGCTGTAAGAAATGCTATGAATCAGCATGTTCAGGCAGGAAGAACCGTGACAATTGATGATATCAGGGTAAAAGGACCGGACGGACGTACTACAAAGGCCCCTTCTCTCGTTTATTATATTAAATAAGTGTGATATGAAAATGAATTTCTTAAAATTTGGATTATGCCTGGTTGTTACCAGCCTTCTGGTAATGGATGTAAGTGCTCAGCGAACGCCTAAGAAAAGGAAGGATAATACCAACCAGCCAACTACCAATCCTACGGGAAATGAGCAGCAGAATAATAATAATACCCAGCCTCCGTCAGGGTATGATCCTTTGGCCAATATGCCGATTACTTATGATACAATGAGTAATGATTTGAGCCCCAAAAAATCACTAAGAAACGAGAATGCCTTTGATAAAAGCAACCTGACCCAGCGTACACCATTGCCGTATGAGCATCTTCGCTGGGATGATGCCCTCTATGCTGAAAAGGTATGGAGAGAGCTGGACCTGAGGGAAAAAATGAATAAAGCGTTCATGTATGAAACCGTAGATGATAACGGCAGCCAGATTTTTGTGAATATGCTGATGAAGGTTGTGCAATCCGGAGAAGTTACCGCTTTTTCTGAGGACAGGTTTACTAATCCAATGGCCATTGCAGATGTTCAGCAATTAACGGCAGGAAGATTAGATACATTCCCTATCTATGATACCAAACAAATTGACAAGATCATCGGCTGGAATGTAACAAGAGCAAGTTTTGATGCTAAATCGGTTACAAAACTCCGTCTTAAAGAAGAATGGGTTTTTGACCGGGAATCAAGCAAAATGTTTGTACGGATTTTGGGTATCGGCGTATTCAAAACAGAGTATTTCCCTAATACTACAAAGGAGAGAGGAGTGTCTTCATTATTCTGGGTATATTATCCTGATTTAAGACCGGTGCTGGCAAAAGCCGAAGTATATAATCCTAAGAATATGGGCCAAAGCCGGATGACTTGGGAGGAATTATTTGAAAGCCGTATGTTCAGCAGTTATATAGTCAGGTCATCATTGGATAATCCATCTCACAAAATGATTAAAAACTATATTAAAGATGATATCCTCGCCCTGCTGGAAGGAGATAACATCAAAGAAAAAATCTTCAATTTCGAACAAGACCTGTGGTCGTATTAATACGAAACAGATCGTTTAAACATAATTAAAGAAGCCCCGGATACGGGGCTTTTTTATTACCTAAGTATTTCATTATAAACCGAAAAAAAAGTTTCAAAAATCGTAAAAGTCCTATAGGAAAACCGGATTTAAGTTGTACTTTCGTTTCGGTTTTTCATAGGATATTGGATTTTAAAAACGGGGCTGAATTTCTATTCTGGCCCCATTTTTTTTTATCACAATGAACCGGATAACCCACACAAGAAAGACTTTGGTGCCACCCACTAAACCAAGGGTGACAAACCCCGCAACTTTCATTATTTCTGAAAATATTCAACAATAATTTTCGCCTTAGCATTTCCAATCATTTTTTCCAACTCTATCATTGATTTTTCCTTCACCCTTTTCACTGATTTAAATTCTTTCAAGAGTAAATCTGCTGTGGCTTTACCAATACCTGGGATTGTTGAGAGTTCATTTTTAAAAGTACCCTTACTCCTTTTCTGCCGGTGAAAAGTGATGCCAAAACGATGGACTTCATCCCGGATGCGGCGGATAAATTTTAAGCTGGCATTATTATAGGGAAGCTTCAAAGATTCATTATCCCCTGAAAAAAATATTTCCTCCTCGTTCTTTGCGAGGCCAACCAGGGTGGTTTGTCCATCAATACCGAGTTCTTTCATGGCCTCAATAGCAGCGTTTAGCTGCCCTTTACCGCCATCAATAATCACTAACTGAGGAAGAGGTCTTTCTTCTTCTCTCTGTCGCTTATACCGCCGATAAACGGCTTCTTTCATGGTGGCAAAATCATTGATGCCATCTACTGTTTTTACATTGAAGTGGCGGTAATCTTTTTTGCTTGGCTCCCCGTTTTTAAAACACACCATCGCCGACACAGGATAGCTGCCCTGGAAATTGGAATTGTCAAAGCACTCAATGTGAGCTGGTAGCTCTTGTAATTGTAAATCCTGCTGAAGCTGTTCCAGCAGTTTCAGTTTATCCGGGCTTTTTATATTCAGTTGAAGCCGTTCTTTATTCTTTATTTCTTCAATGAAATGATGGACATTTTTCTCCGAAAGCTCTAAGAGTTTCTTCCTGTCGCCAGCTTTGGGTACCGTTACTTTTATTTTATCCTGCGGATATTCAATAACAAAAGGAACAATGATCTCCGTTGCATCACTGTTGAAAGTAGTTCTCAGCCGGGCTACGGAGAAACTGAGTATTTCCTGCGTGGATTCATCCAGATGTGTTTCCACTTTATTCGTTTGCGCCTGGATGATGGTGCCATTTCGAACCATCAGGTAGTTTACATAAGCGACTTCTTTTTCTTTCAGGATGGAGAAAACATCCATATTTCCCGCCCTTATGTTTGCAACCACTGAACGGGACTGGTAGTTTTCCAGGAAATCAATTTTCTTTTTTACCAGTTCTGCTTTTTCGAAAGCAAGTGCGGAAGCATGAGTTTTCATTTCGGTTTTGAAATGCCTGATTACCGGGGCCAGGTTGCCCCTAAGCAGATTTTTGATCTGGGCAAGATCCTTCTTATAGTCCTCTGCTGTTTGCAAACCCTCACAAGGGCCTTTACAATTGCCCAAATGATATTCAAGGCAAACTTTAAACTTGCCTTTCCTGATATTGCCGGAGCCCAGGTTTAATGAGCAGTTGCGTAACTGAATAGTTTGTTTGATGAATTCCATCAGCTCCCTTACCCTTTTAACGGATGTGTATGGGCCGAGATATTCAGAGCCATCACTTATTTTTTTGCGGGTAAGAAATACCCTGGGAAAGGGTTCGTTTTTAATAACAATAAATGGGTACGTTTTATCATCTTTCAGGTTGATATTAAACCGTGGCTGAAATTGCTTGATCAATGTATTTTCCAGCAGAAATGCGTCTTGTTCGGAATTAACGATGGTAAATTCTATCCGGGCAATACGCTGTACAAGTTCATGGGTTTTATAGCTGGTAAAAGTTTTGGTGAAATATGAGCTTACTCTTTTGCGTAGATGCTTGGCTTTGCCAACATAGAGTAATTCATTGTGGCTGTCAAAGTATTTATAAACGCCCGGTTGTTTAGGAATACTGTCGGCAATATGTTGAAACTCGGAGGGGGTCATTGATCAGGGTCTTCATTCCAGCTTACCCTGGTAATGGTGGTTATTTCCGGGTTGCCCGGTTTTTGGCTGGTCGTCACTACCTGGAAATATTTGTCCATCTGCCAAAGCATTTTTTTTTGGAGAAAACTATCCCGGTTACTTATTTCCCGGATGATGATGATATTATTTACTTTGGCATCGGCTCCCGGAATTGGAGTTGCCAGCAGTTCTTGTTTTTTCACCTCTTCTTTTTCCGGATTCACCGGTGTGTATGTAAGGATGACACGGTTCAGCATTTCATCATGTATTGCCGGGTCTTCTTTATACCTGGCAGCTACTTTCTTATCCGACAAGTCTGGGATGTCCAGGAACTCTTTAGCCACATCCGCAAACTGCTCCCTGGCAATGTAGGTAGTATCGCTATGAAGGCTGTCTATGTAAACAACTTTCATAATAGAGTATAATGAAGTGTCCACATGAGCCACCTGTTTTCTTATTAGTGATATAACCGAAATGAATTTTTTTTCTCCCTCTTTTTTTTTCTGCTTACAAGCTGATGTTAATACAATGAAGGAAAATAATAATAGAAAGGAACTTCTCATGATGTAAAAATAATGCAAAAGGGCCTGTAGGGCAGTGGTAAAATAAATATCCCACCCAAGATTAACCAGGATGGGATATTTAAAGTAAAGAAGGCAGTTAGTATCGGAATTATTTATTGAACAGTATGCCCAGTTTTAAGCCAAAATCAAACAAATGCTCCTGAACAGGATATTTTTTTTGAAAACTTGACATGGTCTGATAACGGACTTGTGGGCCAACTCGCCATTTTAGCTTGCCAGTAGAATAACCTGCAAACATTTCAAAGGCTGTGTTAATATTCCATTTACGGATAAGCGATGGCACTTCCGCATAATTTTTATAATCTGTAGAAATAAGATAAGCCCTGTTACTCAAAATATAAGATGGTTGAACCGTACCGCCTATGCCCAGGTAGGTCTTCCGGGTACCCATTAATTTTAGCTCGAGACCAATAGGCGCTGATACCGAAAAGTAAAGATTATGTAACCAGTTGGCTTTATAGCCACCTGCATTACGATAATTGGTTAATGTAGAAACAGTATTAGTGCCGCCGGCAGTATTACTGAGCGTAATGGTGGCCACTTCACTTGGATGGGTATAAGCCCTTATATCATACTTGCTGATATTAAACTGAAGGCCACCTGTTAACTTAAGATTTTTAGAAAGAGGGTAACCGGTGCTAACACCTAACTGAAGGCCAATATCAGGTTTGTGGGTAACGACACTATTTATATCGGTAGAATAAGAAACATTGGTGGTGCCATTAGTAGCATTACGGGCAGAATTGATGAAAGACTTGTTTTCTTTCAACTCGCGGTAACTGATCGTAGGGGTAATGTAAACCTGGAAAGCAATTTTTTTCCTTTTCTTAATGTGCTTATAAGAATTAATTACACTCTCAATACTGAACGGATAAATATCGTTTTTAGTTATACTCTTTTCTTCGCTGATAGTGGCAGCCGTTTCAGTATTCTCCGTATTAGTTATAACAGAAAATGCGTAATCATTTGTCCTGACCGGGGCAGCAGGTTTATTTACAGGGTTGTTAATGAAAACAGGCCTGGAGGATGTAGAAGTTTTTACTATTGATTCAGGTTGATGAGAGATTTCTACTTTGGTAACAGGTGCCGGATCATTGTAGGCAATTGCCGGGGCATCACTTATAATAATATTTCCAGCTTCGGGTTCTGTAGTCCCGGTATTAATAAATAAATTCTTTTGCAGGTTGTCAGCAGTAGCAATAAAAGAAGACCTGTCATTGGCAGCTTTGGCAGGAACAATAACTACCACCTCAGGACTTTGTTTCTTTTCTTTAACAGGCTGCTGAGTTGTAATTTTAGGTAATGTACTGACGATCTGCCTGTTTTTTCCTGAAAGGCTGGACATAACCCAAGTAACAGTTCCTGTTGTAAGAATCAGTAAAGCAAGGCCGATACCATACCAGCGTCTGCGGGTATGAAGAGTGTTATGAATGCCCGCCCACACCTTCTCAGACGGAAACATCCGGTACTGGTTAGCATTTTGTTTTACAAACTGCTCAAAATCGTTGTTATTAAATCTATTATCCATAGCCAGTGATCAGTTTAGGGTACGGTTTCAAAATTATCGTTGACTGACGGCAGCGAGCCAATCAGTTTGCTGTTTTGGTTTCTGTAATATTCTTTTACGGACTAAAATATCTTCGAGCATTGCCTTGGCCCTGGTGTACTGGCTGCGGCTGGTGCTTTCTTCTATATCCAGCATATTGGATATTTCCCGGTGGCTGTAACCTTCTACTGCGTAAAGGTTAAGTACAGTTCTGTATCCAATCGGCAGCAGCCTGATACATTCTACCACCTGTTTGGCCTGGATGATGGCCGGTACACTTTCTTCTCTTACCTGCACGCCGGTGGCATGAATGATGTCCACACTTTCGTTGAATTTCTTGTTCTTCTTCAGAATGTTGATACAGGTGTGCACTACTATTCTTCTTATCCATCCTTCAAAAGCACCCCGGTTCTCAAAAGTGTGAATTTGTAAAAAGACCTTGATAAAACCTTCCTGCAGCATATCCTCGGCATCTTCCCGGTTGTGGCCAAAACGATAACACACCGCCAGCATTTTAGGGCTGTACCTGTTGTACAACTCCCGTTGGGCGGCAGTATCATTTTTTAAACAACCTTTTAATATGGCTTCCTCGGTCATAATTTCCTTTGGCTGCCTGTAAATTAGACAATTTTCCATTACAATTGCTGCACAGCAGTGTAAAATTTCGGCAATCGGGTTCAACACAAAGAGGCAGTCTCAAAAGACCTGATTTTAAAAATTGCCACAAAGTCACAAAGGCTTGAATTTCAATTTCCCTTTGTTTTGCGACTTTGTGCCTTTCTGGCAAAAAAGATAATTTTGAGATAGCTTTTTTGAAAAAGTAAGCAGAAAAATTTATAAACCAGTCCTGATGGCTACGATAAGATTTCGGCCTGGTGCGGAAAAGCCCGAAGCGAAATTTCTATAGTTCCTGTCGCCAATATTTTCTACACCTGTTTGTAGCGTTAGGTTCTTTGTAAAGGCGTAGCTGGCCCTCCAATTGATAGTGAACCATGCCGGCATACCATCGGGTGTAGCGTACTGTCCGTTATCTTCACCATCCGGATTATAATCTTTAATTTTTTTCCAGCCGTTAAACATACAATACACTTCAGCGCTTAGTTTTTTATCATTGTATGCGAGACTGGTTTTTCCAAATACCGGAGGCACATGATCCAGTGGTTTTTTAGTACCGTCAGGGCTTTTGTACCTGCCAAAAGTCTGGTTGATTGTATTATCCCAGGATATTTTTTTGCTCAATTCAATTTTTAATCTTGCATTAATACCACGGACATAAGCTTTGTTTATATTTTGATTGGCATATACAGCAGATTTTACAGCATTGTAAACAATAGAATCCTGCCCGTTTAATTTGAAGGGGGCAACAGCAATTGCATTTTTGAATAGTGAATAGAATACAGTTATCTCAAATCTTACTTTATCCTGTATGGTTTGTGTAATGCCAAGGTCAAAGTTATAAGTGTATTCCGGATTGATTTCGGCATTAGGGATTATCACTCTTTTGGTGGTAGTGCTTGATTCAAATACCCTTGCCACATCATCTACATTGGGTGCCCTGAAACCGGATGAAAGGTTTCCGGTTACCCTGAAACCGGGTGCGGGCATATACACCAGCCCGAGGTTACCAGTTACAGCAAATGGTGTTTGTTTAATATCTGTAACTGGCAGGTTAAAAAAAGAATTATCAACAATCGTAGAATGGAGACTAACAGCCTGAAGACGGATGCCATCATTCAGTACCCATTTCCCTTTTTTTATTTTAAGCAAATGCTGGGCATATACACCGAAATAGTTCATTTTATTTTCCCCATCCGGGTAACGGGAATCTAATTTCGTTACAGCACCTGTATTAATATTAGTACGATCTGCTACAGATTTTATATCATTCAACTGACCGTCTATTCCAATGTTCAATTCATTGTTGTTCCAGGTTTTTCTTCCGTCTATAATGAACCCAATCACTTTCACATGTTCCCTCCGGCTGTCGAAACGGTCGTAGCGGCGGTATTCTCTTTGTTGACGGCTCTCTTTAATATCCTGGTAGTTGAGATTTACTTTCAGTGCATTTAAAAAGCCAACATGGTCAATATTCAGTTCATAAGAACCCATCATCCTTGTTTGAGGGCCATAAAACCACTCTGCATAGCGCAATGTAGTGCCAATGGCAGCTCCAAAATTCCTGATGTCCTGTAAACGGTCATACCTGGGCACATTGCTTGAATTGGAATATTGGAAATTAAGAAGATGAGATATTTTATCACTTTGTTTGAACAGCAACTTCTGTGTAATATCCCATTGTTTGTAACCGGAGAAACGCTGTATCCTGTCGTCATCGTTCAGTACAACATAATCAATGCCGCCAATGTTGGTGATATACCGTGAACGCCTGCCAAAATCAGGATACTTATCCTTATAATTGCTTCCCATTTTCATATCGCCAAAATCACTGTAAGTATAGGACTGCAGCCAGGCAATTTTTTTACCCCCGAGGCTAATATTAGCATGGCCGGTTCTTTCTTCGTTGGCGGTACTGTATCGAACGAAAGCTGTGCCGGTAATTTTTAATTTTTTATCGGTTGATAATACTGGTGATTTAGTTCTGAAATGAACTACACCCCCTAACCCGTCGCTGCCATACATCGTAGATGCAGGGCCATAAAGGACTTCCACCCTTTCCAGCATATTTTGATCAATGGAAATAATATTTTGCAGGTGACCGGCACGGTAAACAGCATTATTCATGCGGATACCATCAACTACCATTAATACCCTGCTGGCTTCAAAGCCACGGATAACCGGGCTGCTGCCACCCTGCTGGCTTTTTTGTACGAATACATTCCCGGAATTAACCAGCAGGTCGCCGGTGTTCTGGCTATTAAACTTTGCAATGGTACTGGCATTAAGCACATCAATCTTTTGAGCCAGGTTCTTTTTCTTTTCAGCAAATTTGTTTGAATAGACAACCACTTCATCGAGATTTTTTTCATTGGCAGTATCTTGTTGTGCAGCTGCACAAATGGACATAAAGAGCAATGCTGAAAGCAATGCAATTTTTCTCATAATAATAAATTTTGGATTACAGAATTGTTCGGTCAATCAATAATGCTGTAAGCGATCCTGCGGCGGCGGGGTAGGAATGGTCTCAAACTGACTCGTTAACCCGGGAGGGGTTGTCGAAACTATAAGATTTTGTTTTGCCGGTATAAAGAAAATATCATTAGCCTGACTAAAACAAATACCCTGGAGGGATTGGAAAAGCTGGACAAGCAGCTGAGTTTGTTCAGGCAATTTTTTCTCCCGGCCTTCATTGAATTTTTTGTTCAAACTCGTTTCTTCCTCATCGTAGAGTCCATGGAAAGTGGTTTTACCGTTGGTTTGCTCAAATGATTTTATATCAAACATTTTACCCCCCACCCAAATCTCTTTGCCTTCTTTTACCCAATGAATTTCGTTATCAGCCAGGGTAATAGTATGTAATAATTGTTTTTCCATCCTTTCCTTCATACGATGACGGATAGATTGTTGCTTGACTGCAAAAAAAAGAACAAAGAGCAGGGGAGTGAACCCAGGCAGGATGAAAAGAAAGCCGGTTATTTTTTGTAGTGCAGTTTTCAAGTTGAAAATCAGATGGGTAAATGTAGCCCTATTTTTTCCTGATCAGGCTGTCAATAGGGTATTTTGCTTTCATGCTGTCCATTATGGCATTAGCCCAGCCGATAATTTTATTTTTTTCTTCGTCTGTAAGTATGGCGTCTTTATGTGTCCAGGTATAGGAATTCAGTGGCATTTTTCCTTCTTTAACCTCATCTTTCACTTCTTCCATTTTATGATATTGCCTCCGCAGATTATAGCTTGTAAATTCAGAAAAATTAAGTTCTTTTTTTGCTTTACTGATATGTTTTGCAAGCCACCAGGCAACAGGCTGTATATTGGCATACCACGGATAGCGGGTACTATTACTATGGCAATCGTAACAAGCTTTTTCCAGAATGATATTTACATCATCGGGGATTGCATAGACTTTATTTAAGTGATTGACAGCTTCACCTTCCTGTTTGTTTCTTTTAGGTCGAAAGAACTGAACAACAATTAAGGCTGCCAGCAAAAGGATACCAGTGTATTTCAATATTTTTTTCATCTAATGTATTTTGTTACAGGCTAAATTAGAACATTCCCTGTCATCTCTTTTGGTATTTCTATACCCATCATTGTTAAAATAGTTGGAGCAATGTCTCCAAGTTTTCCCGGTTGAATGGTTCCTTTCCAGTTATTGTCGATTATAAAGAAAGGAACGGGGTTTAATGTGTGGGCTGTGTTAGGTGAGCCATCTTCATTGATCAAAAAATCAGAATTCCCATGGTCGGCAGTAAGAAAGATGCTGTATCCGTTTTCTAAACCTGCTGTGACAATCCTTTCTACACACTTGTCAACTGTTTCTGCTGCTTTAATGGCAGCTGACCAAATGCCGGTGTGCCCCACCATATCGGCATTGGCATAGTTCAGGCAAATAAAATCCGCAGTTTTATTTTCTATTTCCGGGATTAATGCATCAGTAAGTTCATAGGCACTCATCTCAGGTTTCAAATCATAAGTGGCAACTTTGGGTGAAGGTGCCATAATCCTTTTCTCACCTTCAAATTCTTTTTCCCGGCCCCCGCTGAAAAAGAAAGTTACATGCGGATACTTTTCAGTTTCAGCAGTACGGATTTGTTTTAATCCGTGCTTTTCTAAAATCTCCCCAAGAGTATTATTTAAATTATCTGTTTCAAAAATAACGCTCACATTTTTGTAAGTATGATCGTATTCTGTCATTGTTGTATAGTGAAGCGATAATTTTTTCATGTCAAATTCCGGAAAATCCGTTTGTGTCAGCACCTGCGTTATTTCCCTGCACCTGTCTGTACGGAAGTTGAAACAGATAGCCACATCATCATCTTTTATGATGGCTAATGGCTGCTGAGCTTCATCAACTATCACCGTAGGTTTGATAAACTCATCTGTCATGTTATTACTGTAAGAGTTTTCTACGGCACCAACTGCATCAATTGCTTTTTCCCCAACTCCATTTACCAGTGCGGAATAAGCCAGTTTCACCCTTTCCCAGCGTTTATCACGGTCCATGGCATAGTAGCGGCCACAAACGGTAGCAATTTTTCCAACAGAATAATTAAGGTGTTGTTGCAATTCTATTATAAAAGCTAGGCCACTTTTGGGGTCACAATCGCGGCCATCTGTAAAGGCATGAATGAACACATCTGTCAAGCCTTCAGCCTTGCAGACATCAACGATTGTTTTTAAATGGTTGATATGCGAATGGACGCCACCATCGCTTACCAGACCCAAAAGGTGAAGGGGTTTATTATTAGTTTTAGCAAAGCGAATGGAGTTAAGCAGAGCTTCATTTTTTGCAAATGAACCGTCCCTTACTGCGACATTAATCCTTTGGAGTTCCTGGTAAACTACCCGGCCTGCACCAAGATTTAAATGGCCAACTTCTGAGTTGCCCATTTGCCCATCCGGCAAACCCACCGCTTCACCACAGGTAATCAGCGTTGTATTCGGATATTTTGAATATAATGACTTTGTAAAGGGCACATTGGCATTTTGAATAGCGTCTGCTGAAGCAACTTTTCCCAATCCCCATCCGTCCATAATGACCAGGATTATTTTTTTTTGTGACATTTTTTATCAACAATTTATTGTTAGTACAAATACATTCATTTTCAATGGGCAATTGCCCGTCAGCACCCTGTAAAACTACATTCAATTCCTCTAATTGCCAGCCCGGATGCGGAAAAACTGCTGATTTTTAGTACTTTAGTACCTGAGGATAAGTTAGTTTTACTGTGGCATGTTTTTAGATTATTACCCCCTGTGAAAACCTATTTAATTATGAAAGCTTTATTTACATCTCTGCTACTTGGGTCTTTTATGCTGCTTTCTGCTTTTACACTGCAAAAGAGCAGCATTGATGAAGTCATAGCGGCTTTGCGATCTGGCAATTCAACACAACTTTCTAATTTCTTTGATGATAACGTGGAACTGACCTTGCCGGATAAAAGTGATAGCTACAGCAAAGCACAAGCCCAGTTAATAGTAAAAGATTTTTTTGGCAATAATGGTGTAAAGGGCTTTGAATTAAAGCATAAAGGCGATTCACCAGGCGGGCATTTCTGTATCGGTACATTGCAAACCAATGCTGGTAATTTTCGCACCAATGTATTTATGAAGATTAAAAACGGTAAAGAAGTGGTAAAAGAAATCCGTTTCCAGTCAATTGAGTAAAGTAATTTAAAATATTTAAAAAGCCTTCCTTTTTTAACAGGAAGGCTTTTTACTTTTGCGGATATGAGTTTTGACGAACAACTGCAACACCTGGTAGATGAAGCCCTGAAAGAAGATATAGGCGATGGCGACCATTCCACCCTGTCGAGTATTGATGCGGGGGCAAAGGGGAAGGCTGTGTTGAAAATAAAACAAAGCGGCATACTGGCGGGTATGCAGGTGGCTGAGAAAATTTTCAAGTATAAAGAGCCATCATCTGTTTTTACGCCTTTCAAAAAAGATGGTGATACCATGAAGATTGGAGAAAAGGCTTTTGAAGTAGACGCATTGGTGCATACTATCCTGAAATGCGAAAGATTAGTTTTGAATTGCATGCAGCGGATGAGTGGTATTGCAACGCTGACAAAACAATACACAGATAAGTTGAAAGGTTATAAAACAAGATTACTTGATACCAGAAAAACAACTCCCAACTTTCGGTTGCTGGAAAAAGAGGCGGTTAGAATCGGCGGTGGTGTTAATCATCGCTTCGGATTATATGATATGATAATGCTGAAGGATAACCATATTGATTATTGTGGTGGTATTGAAAAAACAATTGAAAAAGCAGCGGAGTATGTAAAGACAAAAAAGCCCGGATTAAAAATAGAAGTGGAAACAAGAAACATTGATGATGTGAGGAGAGTGATAGTGATGGGGAAGGGAAAAATATTCCGCATTATGCTGGATAATTTTAAACCAGAGCAAATTGCAGAAGCGGTTGAATTAATTAAAGGAGATTTTGAGACCGAAGCCAGTGGCGGCATCAATCTCGACAATATTGAGGACTATGCAAGAACAGGAGTGGACTACATAAGTGTGGGGGCATTGATACACCAGGCGAAGAGTTTGGATTTAAGCTTGAAAGCGGTAATTGTATAAGTATGTCAAAGAAGAATAAACCAGATAGCAAAGGATTCGTTTACAGCACAGACCCTGATTTTTCTTTCGAAGAAGAACAGGCCACCGCTGAAACCCTGCTACCAGCCCAGCAGAAACTAAAAATAAAATTAGATACTAAACATCGGGCAGGTAAGGCTGTTACTCTTGTTGAAGGTTTTGTTGGCAGGGAAAATGATCTGGAAGACTTAGGTAAAAAACTAAAATCATTTTGTGGCACCGGTGGTTCGGCCAAAGATGGTGAAATAATTGTGCAGGGAGACCAACGGGAAAAAGTGTTACAGTGGTTGGTGAAGAATGGATATAAGCAAACGAAAAGGATCGGTTAAATGTATGTAGCTCTTTCTACTGTCCCTGTGCCAGACTATACGCCTTCTTATCTCCCCACATATTCAGCAATTCAAATGAACAGATTTTGAAATTGCCGCTCATGCTGACATAAAGGCCAATTACATCCTGCTGATTCAATGGCTCATCACCAATACTTTCAAAACGAACATTGTATTGATTTACCAGGTTGGTATAAACAGAGCCAGTTGGCCAAACCTGTGTACCACGGTTGCTGATATTGATAAGGTTGAATTTTACTCCCCCATGCCGTTTACATTTTTCTGCAATAGCAGTTGGCTGTTCACTGCTTTCAATAAATAAATCTACTCCCACAATTGTTTCACTTTCCCCTTCCTTCGAAATCATCATGGGGTTTGTTTCTAACTTTAAAGGTGTAGGGGTACCTGGCTTGTTGGGAATTATTTCCCTGGCACCTACTTCAGGGTTTTTTCCAAAATTGCTGATGATAGCATCGGCAAACTGTGTTGTGTTTACAGATGGTATTGTTTTATCGCCAAAGTCGCCGGTATGTATTCCATTTTCCAACGTATAAAGCAACGCATTTTCAATAATGGCAGCATTTTCTGTAAGCCCCACATGTCGAAGCATAGCCAGGCCACTCAATAATAATGCTGTTGGGTTCGCAATATTCTTTCCGGCGATATCAGGTGCGGTACCGTGTACTGCTTCAAAGATGGAAATATGGTCACCAATGTTTGCTGAAGGAGCAAAACCTAAACCGCCTACTAATCCTGCACATAAATCCGAAACAATATCTCCCTGCAGATTCGTTAATACTATTACATCAAAAGTATCAGGCCTCGTTACCAATTTCATGCAGAGGTCATCAACAATGATGTCATCCGATTTTAATTCAGGATATTCCTTTGCCACTTCCTGGAAACATTCCAGGAATAATCCATCAGTGATCTTCATGATGTTGGCCTTGTGAACACAAGTAATGCGCCTTGCTTTTTTTATTTTGGCCATTTCAAAAGCATAACGGATAACCTGCATGCTTCCCGGACGGGTGATGAAGCGGCGGCTGAGCGCCACATCATGGGTAAGCATGTGCTCGATGCCACCGTAAGTATCTTCAATATTTTCTCTCACCACCGTTATATCAATCGGTATTCCTGCTTTACTGAAAACAGTGTCAACGCCATGAAGTGTCCTGAAATCTCTTTTATTAGCAAATGTGTTCCAGGTTTTTCTTGCTGTTACGTTTATGCTTTTTACACCTTTGCCTTTTGGCGTTTCCATCGGGCCTTTAAACAATAAACCCAACGCTTCAATAGTTACTTTGGCTTCCGGGGTCATGCCATTGTTAAAGGCTTTGTCAAATACCCATTTACCCATGTCTACAAAATCATATTCGAGGGGCACATTGTTCGCCGTAAAAATTTTAAGAACGGCGTCCATAATTTCCGGGCCTATTCCATCACCTTTTGCAACAGCAATTTTCATATTAAGTCACCCTGGGTTAATCGAAGGGTGCCGCAAAATTAAGGCCTGCTATTTAAATTGAATGTGAAATAAACGAAATACACGAAATACACATCGCCCAGAGAAAAGGAGGAATACACTCAGGCAAAATCTCTTTTCCGCTTTCTTTCCTCTGTGCGACAAAATGTATTCGAATTTTTCCCTAATCCAACCTCAAATCTCATTTACTTGAGATCTCCGCCAATTTGTTTATTTTTACTACATGACCAGCATGATATCTGAGGGAGTGAAAGTGAGTGTAGAAACATTCTACCAGGCTGATTACAGCAACCCGCTGCAATCAGAATTCATGTTTGCGTACCGCATTGCACTGGAAAATCATAATGCATTTCCTGTAAAACTACACCGCCGCCACTGGTTTATTTTTGACAGCAACGGCAGCCATCGTGAAGTAGAAGGTGAAGGGGTGGTGGGTGTACAGCCTACTATACAGCCCGGCGAAAATTATCAATACGTAAGCGGCTGCAACCTACGCACCGAAATGGGCCGTATGAACGGCACTTACCAGATGGAAAATCTCCACAGCAAAAAAATGTTTGACGTCAGTATCCCTTCTTTTGAGATGATTGTGCCGATGAAGAATAATTAACCCCTGTCCCCCTAAAGGGGAGACTTAGATTTGAGAGTCATTTCACCTTTAGTAATTTCTTATAGCAATTTGTTTTTTATTTTGTCACCGGCTGTGGTTTTTCATGGCATCTTCGTTGCGTCGCACATTTCAGGGTTCTGTTCGCTATGGAGCTTTTTGAAGTATCAGCTTTTATTTTCTTTGATGTTGTAGATTAATTAAATTTGGAATTGGAACTCACAGCAATCGGCAAGTTATGAGCTATTTACTAACACACCAGAAGCTCACAGGCGACATTAAAAATTCTATTAATTGACTAAAGTATCATCAATTGAAAATTCATTCGACAAAGCTTCGACCTTACAGTTATTCTTATATTATTTGTCGTTTGTGCTTGTATGGGGGACACTTGCTTTTATTACAGCCATGTATTTAATGAATTATGAAGACAAGTATAGCACTTTAAATTGGGTGACTAAAGCAAAAACGACTGAAAAAATTAGCTTTATAATCTTCTACATACTTCAGTTTCCATTTGGACTGTTGTATGGACTTTTTTCAGGCAATTATGATAATGGGCTCTATTCATTTTTTATAAATCCGCTGTTCGTTGGCTGGACACTTCAAAAGCTTTTGTTCAAGACAAGACGAAATAGTATTAAAAGAGCATTTCAAATAAATTTCACAATATGGTTGGCCTTAGTCTTGACAATTACAATTTATGTATTGACAGAATAATAATACCTACAACTAAAGTATTTGTCTATTGGGGCTTGTAAAGAGATATTTCTATCTTTCGGGTCACTACTCATTTTACCCCATCATTGTTGTTCTCCACTGCCAACTACTGGAAAACTTATTACTTTAAGAAATAAAGAGTAGAGTAATAAATCATTGACCTAAGTTCCCTTTAGGGACAGAGTATCTTTCTCGTCCTCTCTTTCATCAATGCAATTGCTTCTTCTTTGGACTGAAACATATTGCCATTAATGTTAACGAGATTGTCGGCCAGTTTATCGTAGCGTTTGGTAAGCAGCCAGGTAAAAATGTGCAGGTAGTGAATGCCATCAAACACAATGGCTTTGTTGGCAGCAAATTCATCTTTTCTTTTTAAAAATTCATCCGGCATCTCAGTGTAATGCATACCGGGGCGAAGATGGTGAACTATATGATAGCCATCATTCCAGCATTTGTGATTGTAAACGGTATTAATACAGTTGATGGAACTGGTGAATAAATTCTCCGGGTTCTTGCTATCAATAAACGAATGTTGAGTCCAGTTGCCCAGCATCATTACTAATCTCGCAAAAACTAAGGGAACAATAAATACCAGCAGCGTAGCTTTTAAATTTACAAAACACATGGCAATACAAAAAGCCATGTAAATATATTCACCAGCTGTAAGCCGTTGGTAGAGTTTTTTTCTTTTCCGGTTAAATAAATAACGGATAGTATTGATGACCCCGACAAAAAGAAATTTGAAAAAGTAAGCCAGGAAACCTCTCAGGCTGTCCCGTTGATATGCCATTGTACTGCTTGTGTCATCCGGCAAATTATTCTCAATGTGGTGCATGCCCATGTGGTGACTGAAATATCCTTCCGGGGCATGGCCAAACAGCGGACAAAGTATCCAGGTTATGTATGCATGAAAGGGTTTTTGATAAGGTACCCGAAATAATTTTCTGTGACAAAGGCAGTGAAACATCAGGCCAAACCTTCCTTTAAAATAAAGTTGAGATACATAGAAATAGGGAACAGCAACTGCCCACCACCACCAGCCGGTCAGTACTGGTGTAAATAAAAGTATTGTAACCGGTAAAACGAGTATATGAATTTTTGCAAGCAGGTGGATAAAAGGGAGATCCCGTTTATCATTCAGGAATCTTAGCCACAACTTGTCGTACGGGCTGAATTTTTCTTTCGGTACATATACCGGGTCAGTAAGAGTGATGGCGAGAGATTTCATGATTCCGGTAAAAGTATGGAAATTATCAGCCTTAACGAATGAAGATGGCAGAGGTATAAAAAAAGAACGGATTATACGGATCCTTATCCCCTTTAGTCCGTAATTTATTTAGGCTTGTATTTCGCCTCGCTTAATATCTTATTTGCTTCTGTATTCATAACTTCTTCTGGTTTGATACCCGGGTTTTTGCTTACAAATTTTTTAACGATCTGCCAGCCAATCCAGGGGCCTATATTGCCCGGGGAAAGCTCTTGTGAAAAACCTTGTGTAAATGGGCCCTCGCCAATATATGTTTGAATAACAGCAGGATTGAGTGAGCGGAGGTCTTCATTTTTGACGATGTAACTCCATATCAAACCTTCATTTTCATTGCACCAGTTCAGTTGTTGCTGGGTATAGCCTGTTTTAACAGAGTCGGGGGTGGTTGGTAAAAATTTATCCAACAAGTACCATTGCTTTCCTTTCTCAACCATTTGCTCTATCAAAGACCTGCCACCACTTTTATCAGGGAAAATATCATTTACTATCAATTGCATTGCATCGGCGATGATATACTCTTTGCTGAAACGGCGGCTGCGGTAACCCGGCGCTACGTTTTCAATAAAGAACGGCTCGTTGTAAACAGAAAAATTTTTACCGAGATAGAATTGAAGGCTGATGCCTAATAGGCCAGGTCTAAGAAAATCAGGAGTTGGGCCGGTTTCAGACTGTGCCATAGCGTCTACTGGTCCTGCGACAGTAGCTATAACGGGAATTTTATATTGAGGGAAGTAATACCTGACAAACTGGAAACTTTTTTTGAAATCCTTTTCAATGTCATTGGTATTCTCGAAAACGCTATTCACCGTATCAAACAAACTGCCACTCAGGCTGATAAACTGTTTGACACCGGGCAGTGTTGAAGCACTGTCAACACCCAGAATGTTTTGTAGAAAGATATTGGTGAGGACCGGATACTTTTTATTCAGTTCATTTAAACCTGGCAAAACATTGTTGCTGTCGAGGGCAAAAAAATCCCGGTCAAACCGTTCCAGTTTTATGTCAATTTTTATGGTTGAAACATCAGGAATACCCTTTTTCTTTTTGCAGGCGAATAAAGAAACGGCAAGCAATAAAACGAGGTTAATTTTTTTCATGGCAATTGTAAAAGCTGACTGGTAATAATTGTTGTAGAAACGAAATTACCGGATTAAAAATTACCGTTAAATCGTCTTTCATTACAGTAAATTTGTGCTATGAAGATAGCACTGGCACAGCAGAATTATCACATCGGGAATTTTGAAGAGAATACCCGTAAAATCATTGAAGGAATTGAATGGGCAAAAAAGCAGGGAGCAGACCTGGTATTGTTTTCAGAATTATGTGTTTGCGGGTATCCGCCAAGGGATTTTTTAGAATTTGATGATTTTATCAAAAAATGCAATGCTGCAATAGATATAATAAAACAACATGCAGATACTATCGCTGTGTTGGTTGGTGCCCCTGACAGAAACCCCATCCGGGAAGGAAAAGACTTATTCAATGCAGCCTATTTTTTGTATGATAAAGAAGTGAAAGGGATTGCTCACAAAACATGTCTGCCCAATTATGATGTGTTTGACGAATACCGCTATTTTGAACCGGCTTATAACTGGAACGTCATCGGGTTCAAAGGAAAGAAACTGGCTATTACTATTTGCGAAGACATTTGGAACCTCGGCGATAATCCATTGTACCGCAACTGCCCGATGGATGAACTGATGAAGCAGCAACCTGATATTATGCTGAATATTTCGGCATCTCCATTTGACTATACACATGTGGAAGACAGGAAAGCAATCCTGAAACTAAATACCACAAAATATAAACTACCGATGCTCTATTGCAATTGCGTGGGCAGCCAAACGGAAATTGTTTTCGATGGGGCATCATTGGCTTTCGATAAAAATGCCAATTTGATAAAACAACTCCCATTATTTGAAGAGGCGATGGAAGTTTTTGAATTGAAGGACGACGGAACTTTTATTCAGCCGGTAACAGGCATGGCCAAAGATTTACCTGATGCAGAATTTAATCCTCCTGAACTGGATTATAATTTATGTACTGCTGAAATCTATAATGCCATTGTAATGGCTATCAAAGATTATTTCAATAAAATGGGTTTTGCCAAAGCAATACTGGGAAGCAGCGGTGGGATAGACAGCGCAGTAACACTGGCATTAGCTTGTGAAGCATTAGGAAAAGAAAATGTAAGAGCTGTTTTAATGCCTTCGCAATACTCAACCGGCCATTCAGTAAGTGATGCGGAACAGTTGAGTAAGAATCTTTGTAATCCGTATGATATTGTTGCGATTAAAAATATCTATGAGAGCTTTCTTACTGAACTGAAACCAGTTTATAAGGATTTGCCATTTAATGTAGCAGAAGAAAACATACAGGCCAGAACAAGGGGAAACTTGCTAATGGCTATCGCCAATAAGTTCGGATACATTTTATTAAACACATCTAACAAAAGTGAACTGGCAACCGGCTATGGTACTTTGTATGGTGATATGGCAGGTGGCCTCGGTGTGCTGGGCGATTGCTACAAAATGCAGGTGTATGCCCTGGCAAAGTATATCAACCGAAATTCAGAAATAATTCCCAATAATATTATTACAAAGCCACCTTCCGCAGAACTAAGACCTGGTCAAAAGGATTCTGATTCCTTGCCGGACTATGCTATTCTGGATAGTATTCTATACCAATATATAGAAAGAAGACAAGGGCCAAACGAGATCAAAGCCCGGGGATTTGATGCTGCACTGGTTGACAGGGTGCTGCGGCTTGTTAATGTTAATGAATATAAACGTAACCAGTTTTGCCCCATCATCCGCATTTCACCAAAGGCTTTTGGTGTGGGGCGGCGGGTACCAATCGTAGGGAAGTATCTTTCCTGATTCTAATGCAGGAATGTGACTACTACATTTTGTGGTGTGCCACCCACGGTAATAGTTTGTGATACTACCAGCTGCGATTCATTCAATGCTACAATATTAAATGTGTTACTTCCACCGGCGAACAATATGGTGGAAATATTTATAACAGTTTCCCCACTCTGAAAACTCCAGGTGAAAGGAATGGTTTGCTGGTCGCCAACATTGCATTTTGCAGGGCCTTCATCTACAGTTCCTGTTCCGGTTGCAACAAAAGTCATAATATTATCTTTCTGGCAGGCTTGCAAAGCTCCTGAAACATCAATACCTCCGACGGTAGCTGCACCAAACCTCCAGCTGGCCTGGGTGAGCAATTGGGTTTTTGTTTTTGGTTCCGGTACCGGATCTTTTTCACATGCGGAAAAGATAAACAGGGTTAACCCAAGCACAACAAGAAAAGGAAGAAATTGTTTTTTCATATCAAAAGGGTTGATAGCACAAAATAAACATTCTTTTTCATGATAAAACGGTAAAATACCCTGAATTAATACAGTATTTTCTGCCGTTTATAATAACGGCAAATAATTTGCATACTGCAAGTTCGTAATTTGTGACACTATAAATAAATTCTATGCTTAAAACCGCAGAAGATATAAGGCAGCTGAACGAACGTATCAGCTATGCCGGCCAGTTTACCGATAAATTAAGAGATGAAATCAGCCATGTGATAGTTGGCCAAAGCCACATGCTTGACAGGTTGCTGATTGGCCTGCTAAGCAATGGCCATGTGCTGCTGGAAGGGGTGCCGGGTTTAGCCAAAACCTTAACTATTAAATCACTGGCGCAGGCTATTCATGCAAAATTCAGCAGGATACAATTTACTCCCGACCTCTTGCCGGCTGATGTAATCGGCACATTGATCTACAACCAGCAGAAAAATGAATTTATAGTCCGCAAGGGCCCCATCTTCGCCAATTTTATTCTGGCTGATGAAATAAACAGGGCGCCGGCCAAAGTGCAAAGTGCTTTGCTGGAAGCGATGCAGGAAAGACAAGTAACGATCGGCGACACTACTTATAAATTGGATGAGCCATTTTTAGTATTGGCTACTCAAAACCCATTGGAGCAGGAAGGAACCTATCCACTGCCCGAGGCGCAGGTGGACAGGTTTGTCATGAAAGTTATTGTTGATTATCCAAAGATGAGCGAAGAGCAATTAATCCTTCGCCAAAATATACAGGGAGAATCTGCAACAATAAAACAGGTTGTATCCATACAGGAAGTAACGAATGCAAAAGACCTGACCAGGAAAATATACATGGATGAAAAAATTGAACAGTACATTCTCGATATAGTTTTTGCAACCAGAAACCCCGGGCAATACAAACTGGAAAAATTGAAGCCACTTATTTCTTATGGGGCATCACCAAGGGGAAGTATTAATTTAGGCCTGGCGGCAAAGGCACAGGCATTTCTGAACAAACGGGGATTCGTTATTCCCGAGGATGTAAGATGTATTTGCAAAGATGTGCTGCGCCATCGAATAGGGCTGACGTATGAAGCAGAAGCAGAAAATGTGAAGGTTGAGGATGTGATAGAAGATGTGCTGAGGCAAATTAATGTGCCGTAGGGAAGAACGCAGATAGTCATGATGATTAAGATATGTTATGATATATCTGCTTTTATCATAAGAATCATAAAAATCAGCGTTCTACTTGTTAACGACAACGGAAATACTGAAAAAAGTAAGGGAGCTTGAAATCAAAAGCAAGAAACTCACCAGTGATCTGTTCACCGGGGAATATCACAGCGCTTTTAAAGGAAAGGGAATGTCGTTTAAAGAAGTAAGGGAGTATGCAGCTGGAGATGATATTCGTTTTATTGACTGGAACGTATCGGCAAGATTTGGCCACCCGTACAGTAAAATATTTGAAGAAGAAAGGGAGCTGACGGTGATGTTGCTTGTCGATATCAGCGCCAGTTCATTATTTGGAACAGTGCATGCCAGGAAGAAAGATATTATTACCGAGATAGCAGCAGTGATAAGTTTTTCAGCTGTGAATAATGCTGACAAAATCGGCGTAATATTTTACAGCGATGTGGTGGAAGCATATATTCCGCCGAAGAAAGGCAAGCAACATGCTTTGTATATCGTCAGGGAATTACTCAGTAAAGAACCAAAAGGGAAAGGAACAGCAGTAAGCAAAGCTCTTCGTTATTTTAATAATTCCACCAAACAAAAAAGCATCGCTTTTATACTCAGCGATTTTATTGATGCCAATTATGAAGACGCTTTACGCATTGCCGGAAAGAAACATGATGTAATAGGAATTAAGTTGTATGATAAAATGGATATGCAACTTCCCGATGCAGGATTGCTGCAGGTGCAGGATGCAGAAAACAAAAAAACCAAATGGGTGGATAGCAGCGATGGTTTTACCCGGCATAGTTATGAACAGGAGTTTTTCCGGGTGGCGGAATATGCCACACAGACATTTAAAAAAGCCGGCTGCGACCTGCTGCACATACGAACCAATGAAGACTATGTAAAAGTGCTGCAACGTTTCTTTCTCAGCCGCAACAGATGAGTAAAATGATATTCCACCACTCCATACTTTCTTTCGCCTTTCTGTTATTAACCCAGATAACTAATGCACAGGGCGGAGCAACCATAAAAGCAACGGTTGATAAAAACAAGATTCTGATCGGGGAGCCGGTTCAGCTAACAATTGAAGCATACTTGTCTCCGGAATCAGTAAAGAACTTTATTCATATTGACAGTATAGAACATTTTGAGTTTCTAGAGAAACCACTTATTGATACACCCGATAAAAAAGGGGGGTGGAACATTAGAGCATTATACAAAATCACAAGTTTTGATTCAGGTCACTGGGTCATTCCTTCGTTTATTCTTTCGCAGGGGGTTAAAACGGATACAATTCCTGTTGATGTTGTGTTTTCGGATTTTGACCCCAACCAGGATTATCATGATATAAAAGATATTATTGAGGTGGCCCCTCCCAAAAAGAAACAATGGTGGTGGTTTATTGCCGGAGGTGCTTTATTCCTTGCATTAGTTGTTATTTATTTACTGCGAAAGAAAAAACCTGTGCCTGTTGCACTACCGAAAGTTGAGATTGATCCATATAAAGAAGCAATGCTAGAACTGGAACAATTGCAAAAAGACAAACCGGACTCAAAAAAGTTTCATTCAAAACTCACCGATATTTTCAGACTATATGTTTTCAGGAAGAAAGGAATATTGTCATTACAAAAAACGACGGCTGATCTCGTCCTGCAATTACGGGATTTAAATTTTAATAAAGAACAATTTGACAAACTTTCTCAGGCATTGCGGCTGAGTGATTTTGTGAAATTTGCCAAATACGTTCCTACTAATGAAGATGATAAAGTTGTCTTTGATGATATTTTGAATGCAATAAAAAATATTGAACAATCGGGTTCTTAAACCCCTCCTTCGGAGGCAACCGAGCCTTGCGAAGGTTGGGAATGAAATTCGGGGGGAGGCTTCTATGCTATACAACTGGCTTAAACATACAATCTTTACTTACCCGTTTATGTTCGGGTTGTTTGCTATTCTGCCATTTTTAATCTGGTGGTATATAAAAAAGAATAACAGCCGCCAGGCAACAGTTACTGTGTCATCTGTTTTTGCGTTCACCGTTTCATCCTGGAAAAGCCGTTTTAGGCATTTGCCGTTTGTATTAAGATTGCTGGTATTAAGTTGCCTGATACTTGCCCTTGCCCGTCCGCAGAAAAAAAATAACGAACAGCGTTCAGAAGGAGAGGGAATTGATATTATGCTCTGCATGGATGTAAGCGGTAGCATGGGTTCCACAGATATTCCACCGTCCCGGATGGAAGTGGCTAAAGAAGTAGCAGAAGAATTTGTTCGGAGCCGCCCGGTTGACCGGATTGGCCTGGTAATTTTCTCCGGTGAAAGTTTTACACAATGTCCTTTAACGAATGACAGGAATACATTGATCACCCAAATTCAAACACTGGAGAGCAGGGCATTACTTAAAGATGGAACAGTGATTGGTGAAGGGCTGGCAACTGCTGTTGACCGGCTAAATAAGAGTAGTTCAAAAAGCAAAATCATCATCCTGATAACAGATGGTAAAGAAGATGCACCGGACACAAGATTGATTGACCCGCTGACAGCATTGGAAATTGCAAAATCGAAAGGGGTAAAGGTTTATACTATTGGGATGGGCGCCTTGTCATCCAATATTATTGAAATAGCAGGGAATAAACCAGGGAAAAAGAACCCCAATATTGATTTTATTGATGAAGAGCTATTGCGGAAGATTGCAACTGAAACAGGCGGCCAATATTTCCGGGCAAGGAATAAGGAAGGTTTGAAAAACACTTACAGCCAGATTGATAAATTAGAAAAATCAAAAATTAACATCACTTCTTTTAAGCTGGTTGAAGAAAGATTTTTGCCTTTTGTACTGGCGGCATTGGCTTTTCTCTTTTTAGAAATTGTTTTGCGGTTTACAATATTCAGAAAATTTCCCTGACAATTTATTCTGCTATCTTGCAAGCCAATGAAAGCAACAGTTTACAAATCAACCGGGAGTTGGTACACCGTAAAGGATGAAACCGGAAAATTCTGGGATGCCCGGATGAAAGGGGTGATGAAGATTGATGATATTACTTCTACCAACCCGGTGGCGGTGGGAGATATTGTAGAAATAGAACCACAGGCAGATACGGATAATTCCGCCATCATTGATGAAATTCATAACCGGCGAAACTATATTAACCGCCAGTCGCCCCGTCATAAGTATCAGCATCACATTGTAGCAGCCAACCTTGACCAGTCAATGCTGGTGGCGACACTGAAAGAGCCGAAAACTTCGCAGGGCTTTATTGACCGTTTTCTGGTGGCTTCTGAAATGTATCATGTTTCTCCGTTTATTGTTTTTAATAAATCTGATTTATATAAAAAGAAAGAGCTGGATAAATATGAGCAATGGAAAAAGATGTATGAAGCGGTGGGGTATAAAGTGTTTTTGATCAGTGCAGAAAAGAAAGAAGGAGTGGATGAGGTACTTGAATTATTAAAAAATAAAACCACACTCATCAGCGGCCACAGCGGTGTAGGAAAATCATCATTTTTGAATGTAGTGTTTCCCGGTATAAATTTAAAAACACAGGATATAAGCGGCTGGAGCGGCAAAGGGCAGCACACCACCACGTTTGCTGAAATGTATGATCTTCCAAATGGCGGCAGAATTATTGATACACCAGGTATGAGAGAGTTTGGTTTGGTGGATATATCAAAACAGGAAGTATCGCATTATTTTCCGGAGATGAGGGACAGGTTAAACAATTGCCAGTTCAATAATTGCCTTCATTTCAATGAACCGGGCTGTGCTATCAAAACAGCTGTTAGTGGTGGAGAGATACATGAGGACAGGTATGTGAGTTATTTAAGCATAATGGAATCGATTGAAGAGAAGGGTTATTGATTATTTCACGCAGCAAACCTGCCTTTGCCGGCAGGCAGGCGCAAAGGGGCAAGGAACACTACGCCGATGCATCGTGGCGACCGCTGTGAGAAACAAAAAAAGCCGGGTAGCGAACCGAACGTACAAGAGAGTGACCTGCCTACCGGCAGTCAGGCACAACAGACGATGATAGTAGTACTGCAGCCGGCCAATAAATTTCTTACGCAATATTCCTTCTATCCTCATTAAACAATTTTCCATCCAGCACATTGGCCAGTTCCACCACCGCTTTATTGTCTTTGCTGAGGGCATCCCGGGTTTTTGTCGGGAAGATGGAAACGCCGTTGTAAATACTGTAGTGAAGGGTGATGTTGTGACCTTTGAAGCGGAACTCCCAGTCAATGGTATCAAAATCATCTTCCTTGTTGGAAAAATTGATATCAAAATCCTGGCTGAGGATGTTGGCTACACGGTAAAATTCTTTTAATCCGCCGTCATCGGCAATTACAGCTTCGGTACAGCCGAGGGTGGTTCGTAGGGTGAGGCTCATAGTTAAGGCGTTTAGGTTTATTCATAGACCGGATTGTATAGTGGATAGCTGCACATAACAGTAAATTAACTTCGGAATTTTTTGGCCCTCTTGGCATCTTTTGTGGCCTTGGGGTCGCCGCTGATGATTTTTTCAGCCCCTACATTTTTCCCATTAGTAGGACACCCCGTTTTGCGTTTAAAAAGGTTACTAAAGACACCGCAGGACGACAGCAACACTGTGAGGCTCAACGCTACAGCGAAAAATCGAAGGTTTTTCATAGTTGATAACTTGCTTTAATAACGAATTTAATTATAAATAATTGCTTGTGAAATAGGGATTATACGAGTCGGGAGTCGTTAGCCAGGAGCCCGGAAGCCCTTCTGATTTTAGGGTTCCACTCCCGGCTCTTTCCTGAACCAATCCGCATATCCCACATAATTATTAGCAATCCGGTGTATCTCCCCGCTAATCATTTCCTGAGAAATGTCTTTCACTTTCTTTGCCGGCACACCGGCATAAATACTCCCGGCTTCGCAAATGGTGTTTTCAAGTACTACGGCTCCGGCTGCGATGATGGTATTGCTATGTACTACTGCATTGTCCATCACAATAGATCCCATGCCTATCAGCACATTATCATGCAGGGTGCAGCCATGTACTATAGCATGATGACCGATGGAAACATTATTGCCAATCGTGGTTCCGTATTGCTGAAAAGTACAATGAATACAGGCACCATCCTGCACATTCACTTTGTTGCCCATCTTTATAAAGTTCACATCGCCACGAACAACCGTGTTGAACCAGAAACTGCAATTATCACCAGCGATCACATCACCAACGATGGTGGCATTTGGAGCAATGAAACAGTTGTTACCAAATTGCGGATGTTTGTCTTCTACAGGAAGTATTATTGGCATGTGGAAATTTTGTAGTTTGTTGTTTTTGGTTACCAGCTACGGTTTTTCATGGCATCGTCCCTTGTCGCACTCTTCATCTTCATATCGCTGCTCAGCAACCCACCCCGGCATCTTACAGCAGAGTGTGTCCTCACTTCGCCCCTCCAAGGAGGGGAAGGCCGTCTAAGGTATTAATTTTCCTTGCGTCTTTGCGCCACCTTTGCGTTCTTTGCATGAAATAATTTTCATTGACTCAACGGGAACTTTTCTTACGCCATGTGGCCCAGACATCCGCCAATCCGCTTGCACTCGAAATAGTGAAAGCAGAGGGCTGCACATTATATGGGGCAGACGGAAAAGAATACATTGACCTTATTGGCGGCATCAGTGTAGCCAATGCCGGCCACCGGCATCCCAAAGTAATTGAAGCCATACAAAAACAGTTAGATGCTTACCTGCACATCATGGTGTATGGAGAATTTATAGAAGCACCGCAGGTGCAATATGCCAAACTGCTGACAGACCATTTACCTGCATCTCTCAACTCTGTTTATTTTACCAACTCCGGAGCCGAAGCAGTAGAAGGAGCGATGAAGCTGGCTAAAAGGGTAACAGGCAGGACACAAATAATCGGATTCAATAGATCTTATCATGGCAGCACCCAGGGTGCATTGAGTATAATGGGTGATGAATACTGGAGAAATGCTTTTCGTCCCTTGCTGCCGGATGTGCTGCACCTGGAATACAATTCATTTGAATCTTTGAATGAGATAACGGAGCAAACAACCTGTGTGATTGCTGAAACGGTACAGGGGGAAGCAGGCATCATTGTTCCTTCAAAAGATTGGATGCAGGCTTTACGGAAAAAATGTACCGAGACAGGAACATTATTGATATTGGATGAAATACAGGCAGGCTTTGGCCGTACCGGAAAACTCTGGGGCTTTGAACATTTTAATATTGTCCCTGATATTTTATTATTGGGTAAAGCATTGGGTGGCGGCATGCCGCTGGGTGCATTTATTGCAGATAAGAAACTGATGGATGCTTTTACCAATAACCCGGTGCTGGGACATATCACTACGTTTGGCGGCCACCCGGTTTGTTGTGCAGCGGGAATGGCAGCGATGAAAGCATTGCTGGAAGAAGGATGGATTGATGAAGTGAAGAAAAAAGAAGAGTTATTCAAATCATTATTGGTTCATCCGCCGGCAGGCGGACACAGCCTAAAAATAAAAGCCATTCGTTCTTTGGGTTTGTGGATGGCCGTAGAGTTTGATTCTTTTGAAACGAATAAGAAAGTGATTGATGGCTGCATTGCTGAAGGAGTGCTGACAGATTGGTTTTTGTTTGCTTCCAACTGCCTCCGCATTTCTCCGCCGTTGATTATTACAGAGGAGTATATAAAAGAAGCGGCTAATGTTATTCTAAATTCGTTGAACTAATTTTAATAATTCAAAACCCTGATATGAGAAGACTTATACTCGTTATTGTAATCATTTTTTCAGGCTTTTTCACTTTTGGACAGAACATAAAACTTGTTAACACATTGCTTTGGCGGATTTCAGGTAAGGGTCTCACCAAACCATCCTACCTGTATGGAACCATGCACCTGACTGATAAAAGGGTATTTCAGTTAGGGGATTCTGTGTACAAAGCATTGGAATTAACGGATGGTTTTGCTGCCGAGTTGGACATGAACCGGCTGGGTACACAATTAACGAACCAGTTTATTGCGGAGAGTGAAGAAAAAGCTTCCGTAGAACCAGTTAAAGTAAAAGAGGCAGTAAGTGCTGAGACTTGGGCCAAGTATAAACAACAACTGGAAAAAAAATTTAATAAAAAGGCTGACAAGATTACCGTAGATGACCTTGAAAACCTCGAATCAAAACTACAGGTTGAGTTATTCAAAAAAGGAGACATGCCCACTTTTTTAGATGCATGGTTATCAGGTCAGGCAAGGAAGCAGGGGAAATGGGTGGGAGGTATTGAAGACTTTGAAGATCAGCTTGAGCACAAGGATGATATTGAAGAGAAAATACAACTGGCTTTGTTTGATGATGATTATTACCGCGGTGGCCTGGATTGGTTTATTAAAATATATACCGACCAGAAACTGGATAGTATTGATACTTACATGTACAGGGAAGAGAATGGAAAGAAGGACTATATTATGATAAAGAGGAACCTGAAAATGGCACGTCGCATGGATAGTCTTTCTGCCATACGCAGCACCCTCTTTGCAGTTGGAGCCGCTCATCTACCCGGAGATTCAGGAGTGATTGCCCTGCTAAGCAGCAGGGGATTTACTGTAACTCCCGTCATTTCCACTAAAAAAATAAGCCCGGATAAATACATTTCAAAAGCTGTTGAATCACCATGGATACCTGTCTCTGTCAAGGACAGCATTTATGCATTACAAATGCCCGGAGTTGCTGAAGGGGTAGAAATGTTCGAATCCATGGGGCTGGAGATGAAAATGTTTTTTGATCTGTCGTTTATGAAAATGTATATGACATTGGGGGTTGAATTGCCCGAAGAAAGAAAAAAATCAGGGGCTGATAGTTTATTTAACAGCATGAAAAATCGCTATGCCGCAAATGGAAAAGTATTAAAAGAAAAGCCTGTTACAGTCAATGGTACAACTGGCCGTGAGTACCGCATCAGCACCGATGACGGGGAGATGAAGATGCAGGTATTTATTCCCGGCATGGAACGGGTTGTTTTAAATGCAGTATTTACTTTCAACGAAAAATCATTGAATGAAAGTGAAACTGAAAAATTCTTTCAATCATTTGTGTACAATAAAAACAGCCGGAAACCAGTAACAACAGAAAAAATATGGAGCCAACTGAATTTTCCATTACAATCTTTTACTGTTGAAATGCCGGTAACGCCCCGGGAAACAAAAGATGTGGTTTCGGAAGAAGGGAAAATAACTTATACCTGGCAGGCTATTGATATTAAAGACCAGATTTTTTACGGGATGAGTGTTTCTGCCATGAAGGAAGGTATGTATGATTCAGGGGATGACACTGCTTACTTTCTTGCAATCAAAGACCGGGTAAAGGAAAGATTGGAGGAGGGGAAAGTGCTTGCTTCGTCTTTTTTTTCAGTAAGCAGCTATCCTGGCTTCAGTGTTTCAATGAGTGGAAAGGCAAAGGAAGAAGTTATTGAAACCAATATACTTGCTGTATCAAGAGGGGGGCTTAGTTATTACCTGTATATAGTTTATAGCCCGGTTAGTGCAAACCGCCAGATAGCAGAAAGGTTTTTAAAATCGTTCAGGCTGTTACCTTATGATCATCCTGCCTGGAAGCCGGTAAGTTCTCCCGACGAATCATTTACCACCACTTTTCCTTTTTCTTTGAAGCGAAAGGAACAGGAAGAAGATGATATTCATCCCGGTTCTGAACGGTTTATCGGGTATGATTCAGTAGCTGCCGTTTCTATTTATGTTGACAAAACACCACTACCCGGATGGTACTGGTACAATACCGACACCGGTTTTTTAAGAATAAGAAGTAAGCAATATTCATCATGGAGTGATTCGGTTGCCGATTACAAACTTGTGAATACCGGGAACATGAAAGTCGTCAGCTTTACTGTGATAAAACCTGGTGACCATTTAGTAAAAAAAGTAAAACTGGTATTAAACGGAAATGAGTTGTATGAGATCTTTGGCAATTTTGCACAGCAAGATCTGCCCGGCATGTACAACAAATTCTTTGATAACTTTAAAGTGATGCATGAAATAAAAGGAAGTGACAGGTCGCAGTCAAGAGTTAATGAGCTGTTGGCAGCACTTAAGAATGCAGACAAAAAAACAGCTAAAGAGATCAAAGATTGGTGGGACGATATCGAATTTACAAAAACAGATGTGCCAGCCTTGCAGAAAATGCTGTTAAAGGTTTATCCTGATTTTGATACAACTTACTATGGTAATTTGAACAAAAAGGTCTTTGATGAAATAGAATTTCTGGACAGCAGCAATACAACTGTTGAGTTTATTAAGAATAATTATAGCTCCATTCAACCGGAGAATGAATATATCAAGCCGCTGGTGATCTCTTACTTGTCTAATGTGCAAACCGCTGAATCATTCAGTGTTCTTAAAGATTGCCTGACAAAATATTCCGTAAACATTTCCGGGACTCCTTACTTCTCACATTCGTTGTATGATTCACTGCAGCTGACAGCTACTTTGTACCCGGAAGTGATGAAGCTCGGTAGCACAGAATCAATGTGGGGGCTGATCTGCGGCACTGCCACTTCATTGCTGGACAGTAACCTGCTGGCAAAAAATACCGTGAAGGAATACGGTAGCTATTTTAGTACAACAGCTAAGAAGGTATTGGACAAGGAGAAGGACGACATTGAAGAGGGAGGATATACTTACATTGACCTTATCCGCATACTCGGTATTATTAATACGACTGAATCAAACGGCTTACTGACCAGGTTTTCAAAATTCAATAACCGGCAAATAAAATTCCGGACATTGATTACGATGCTTGAGAATAACCTGGCGGTTGACAACAGGAATTTTTTAACTTTTGGTATGATAGATGAATACCGGCATGAGCTTTATGATGAGCTGAAGCGGATAAACAAGCTGAAGCTTTTCCCGGTGAGTTACCTTTCACAAAAAGAACTGGCCCGGAGTAAATTATATGAATATGCAACCGATGAAGAACCTCCCACAGGAATCATCAATGCGGGTGAAAAAACAATACTCTATAAAGGGAAGCAACAAAAGTTTTATTTCTACAAAATTTCTTTTTCCGATGGTTTGGATGCGGCTTATTACCTCGCTGTGGCCGGGCCATATTCCACAAACCCCAAAGATGTTAACAGTACTCATGAAGCAACAGGTGTGTATTGGTATAAGAAGTTTGATACAAGAGAATTGGACAGCCTGTTCCAGGAATACCTGAAGTCGCTGGAAGAAGATGAAGACGGGCGGGTGATGCCACCACCGGCAGGGATCATTATGAATTAGACATTTTTATTTCTTGTTTATTTCCGGCAATAAAGACATTTGGAGTAATATTTGCGGCCAGTAATTAGTAATTGAAGGATGATATGCGGGCCATTTTTGCAGGGCCTGGCAGGGATAGAAATAATGTTACTACTCAAGAGGGGGTTTTTATTAATTTTTTTTGGAAATTCACTATTTACATTTACTTTAGTTCATATTTTAACCTAACCAAAATTACTATTATGAAAAAAGCAATTTTATTGCTGTTTGCAACAGCCATGATCTCAAGCACTTTTGCAACATCTTATACTGAGATTAATGCCTATCCCCCGGTAGATGCATCGAAAATTATGATCCCAATTGGAAATTCAGGTCAAAAAATTTCTTTGCTGGATTTATCAAAAATCAGCCGTACCGAGCTGCAAAACCTTACCGGCAAAAAAATGAATTTCGTTGAGAGGGTTGCATTTAATAAGACCCAAAAAAGATTGAGCAAAGGCATTAATGAGAATGGAATAATTACTGATAAAAAAATAAATAAATTTTTTGCCAAAACAGCCGCGGGTGCCGAAACCGGGTTTCACGGATTAGGCTTTATTCTGGGCTTTTTATTGGGCATACTTGGCGTAGTGCTTGCTTATGTAATAAATGATGATGATGACAAAAGGAATAGGGTAAAGTGGGCCTGGATCGGAGCTGGTATAGCTACGCTTTTGACGGTTGCATTGTGGCTGATTTTATGGAATTCAGTAAATACGATTTAATCTTTTAAATCGAAGTAAAGTAGGCAGGTAATAAAGCAATGAATATTTTTAAAGCCAGCTCAGATTCTGAGCCGGCTTTTTCATTCCAGGAAGCAACTGTGTATAAAAGTGATTTTTTGGGAAGCCGCTATTTACATTTATTTTAGGCAATATTTATTTTAATTTTTAACAAACCAAAACTATTGTTATGAGAAAGGCACTAATTTTATTACTGGCATTTGTTGTTCTGTCAACACAATCTTTTGGGGCTACCGCTGTAATTTTTTCGGAGAAACCTCTTTATGATATCGGTTATGGTGTTAAACTTACAGCAGAACAAATTTTAACACTAACACCCAAAAAGTACAAAAAGTTGACCGGCCATAAACTGGGTCTGAGGAAATCTATTGCTCTTAAAATTGTTCAAAAGAAGATTACTAAAAACCCCTCTGGAGAAGCAAAGAGCCAGTTGATAGCATTGCTGCTTGTACTTTCTGTTGGAGGCCTTGGGATACATAGATTCTATCTTGGATATACCTGGCAGGGTATTGTACAATTATTAACCTTAGGGGGACTTGGCATTTGGGTGCTTATTGATATGATAAGGATTATTACCGGCGATCTAAAGCCAAAAAATGACGAGTATGGAACAACTCTTTAAATTTAACGGGACAAAATAATAGCAAAGAAGGCCAGGAAATCTATTTCTGGCCTTCTTTGCTATTATAGAATTTTAGAGTTCACTATTGTTCAACCTCAACAATCATTTCAATCTCTACCGCCATATTCTGTGGCAAAGAGCACATACCTACTGCGGATCTTGCATGTTTCCCTCTTTCTCCAAATACATCTACCATTAAATCAGAAAAACCATTGATGACTTTTGGGTGGTCTTTGAAATCAGCTTCGCAATTTACCATACCTGATACTTTTACAATTCTCTTTACTTTATTTAAGTCTCCTAATTCAGCTTTTAATACCGCCAGTTGATTTATTGCAGTTAATCTTGCTGCAGCCTTTCCTTCTTCCAGGGTCAGGTCTTTTCCTACTTTCCCGATTGTAAAGGCTCCTTCACTATTAGACGGGCCTTTTCCTGCGAGGAATAATAAATTACCGCTACGTACTGCATGAACATAATTGGCCATTGGCTTACCAGGTACAGATAATTCTATTTTTAATTCTTTCAGCCTGGATTCAGCATCCTGCGAATAAGTTAAAGTGGCAGGAAGGATGCAAGAGAGTGTCAACAGGAGAAATATATTTTTCATTTTATATCAATTTAAAAACATAAGCAGCAAGCACCCCGCCAATAACGGGCCCAACAACCGGAATCCATGAATAGCCCCAGTCGCTGTCTCTTTTTCCAGATATGGGTAAAATAAAATGGGCAATTCTTGGTCCTAAATCTCTGGCCGGGTTAATTGCATAACCTGTTGGCCCGCCTAATCCCAAACCAATACCTAATACTAATAATCCAACAGGCAATGCATCCAATGTACCCAAAGAAGATGCTGCCGGAGACATTGACATTGCACCAAATACCAATACAAATGTTCCGATGATCTCTGTTATTAAATTATGACCAGCACTGCGAATGGCCGGGGCGGTACAAAAAACAGCGAGTTTTAAATCTTTATCTGTTGTTTCTGCAAAATGTTGTTTGTATGCCAGCCAGACAATGGCGGCCCCAACAATAGCTCCTGCAAATTGTGCGCCGATATAAGTGGCAAGTAACGATGAATCAAAACCGCCGAATGCTGCCATAGCAATAGTTACAGCTGGGTTCAGGTGACCCCCGCTACCAAAATGTTGTGCAGCATACACTCCAAGGAACACAGCCATAGCCCAACCGAATGTGATGACTATCCAGCCGCTGTTCTGGCCTTTGGTTTTATTTAATACAACATTGGCTACTACACCATCACCCATGATGATGAGTAAAGCAGTACCGATAAATTCACCTAAGAATGGAGACATGGTTTTTAGTTTATTAGTTAATTAGTTAATTGGGGGGGGTCCCGATATGGGAAGATACTGATTGGCAATTAAAATAAATTCATCAACTTCTTCTTTTATCCAGTTTTCATCTTTATAGATTTCCTCAGCCATTATTTTGGCAACAAGCGGGGCTGCTTTAATAGCCTCATGGGCATTCAGCAATAACTGCCTTGTTCTTCTTGATAAAAAATCTTCTACGGTCATGCACATCTCTTCCTGCACGGATTTTTTTACAAAATTTCTCAACTCATCGTTTGTCAATGAAGTTATATCGGGAGAGGTTACAGGTTGGTTGTGGCCATTCAGCTTCAGTTCTTTTGTAATACAGGCATTGTCAGGCAAATCATAATTCTTCATGGCAATATCCACCACATCTTCTGCCATCTTTCGGTAAGTGGTCCATTTGCCGCCGGTAATGGTTATCAAACCAGAGTCAGCCATGCTGATTAAATGATCCCTTGATAAAGCGGCTGTTTTTTTTGAATTGCTTTTTACCAGCGGCCTTAGCCCGGCGAACATACTTTTTACATCACTTAGTTGCGGATCTTTGGTTAAGTAACGGCCAATGTGTTTCAAGATGAAATCAATCTCATCCTGCTGCGGAACCGGTTCGGCTGATATATTAGTAACAGGTGTATCCGTAGTTCCCAATACTATTTTATTATGCCAGGGTACGGCAAATAAAACCCTTCCATCATCTGTTCTTGGAATCATGATGGCCGTGTCACCTGGCAGAAATTCTTTGTCAACTACCAGGTGTATCCCCTGGCTGGGGTTAATGATGTTTTCATGTTTTGCATCATCCATTTTCATTATTGAGTCTGTAAAAACGCCAGTGGCATTGATAACCACTTTGCTTTTTACTTCCCAGTCTTTGCCGGTGCAGGAATCCTTTACCCAAACACCACAAACCCTGTTGTTGATTTTCAATAAACCGGATACAGGAAAATAGTTCAGGACGGTTGCACCATGTTGTGCTGCGGTTTGTGCAATGCTGATGGCCAATCTTGCATCATCAAATTGCCCGTCATGGTACAGGACGCCGCCTTTTAAATCTTCCGGGTCAAGGGTGGGGGCTAATTGCAATGTTTCTTCTTTAGATAATAATTGAGACGGACCTAATCCTAATTTACCCGCCATTTTATCATAGATCTTCAGCCCGATACCATAGAAAGTCTTTTCCCACCATTTATAATTGGGAACAACAAATTTTTGATTGTGTACCAAGTGAGGGGCATTTTTCAGCAGTAGGCCTCTTTCTCTCAGGGCTTCCATGACTAATTTGATATTGCCCTGCTGTAAATATCGTACACCGCCATGCACCAGCTTTGTACTTCTGGATGATGTGCCTTTTGCAAAATCATGCTGCTCAAATAAAATTGTTTTGAATCCCCTGGAAGCAGCATCTAAAGCAGTGCCCAGTCCTGTGGCGCCACCACCAATGATACAGATATCCCATTCAGGTTGGGATTCTAATTGTTGTATCATGTGCTGTCGGTTCATTTTTTTTCAACACAGAGAAAATGAGTTTTAATACTGAGTTGCACAGAGTATTACTCAGTGTAGCTCCGTATCTCCGCTTCTCTGTGTTGATATGTTTAAGTTTCCATTAATTCTTCTATGTATCCCCTCTTTCAAAAGAACTACATTAAAGTTTATAAGCAAACCTAGTTTTTTACCAGATAATTTGAGATAAGTAACTAATTGTGCTTCATGTACAGGTAGTATTACTTCAACAGATTTTAATTCTAGAATAATTTCATCTTCCACTAAAAGGTCAAGTACAAAATCTTTATCAAGTTGTACGCCTTTAAATATCACCGGAAGGATAACCTGGTTTTTAACGAATAATCCTTCATCAACCATAAGTTTTTTTAAACACACTTCATATACCGACTCCATTAAACCCGGCCCCATTTCCTTATGGACTTCAATAGCACATTTAATAATTCGATTAGTGATAGAATTAAACCAGTTTTCATCTTTTATCATCATTGCTGTATTTTCTCCGTGTAACTCCTTCTCTCTGTTACTCTGTGTTGAAAAATTAATAATTGTTTGAAGCCCATGCAATACTCGCCTTCACCGCCCTTTGCCATCCATTCACCAATTCATTCCTTTTCCCATCATCCAGCGTTGGTGAAAATTGTTTATCCACTTGCCATTGCTGCTGAATATCATCCACATTTTTCCAATAACCTACTGCAAGCCCGGCTAAGTAAGCAGCGCCAAGAGCAGTTGTTTCTGTAACTTTTGGCCTTACTACTTTCGTATTTAAAATATCGCTTTGAAATTGCATCAGCTGATTATTCACTGTCGCCCCGCCATCTACTCTCAGTTCTTTTATATGAATTCCTGAATCTGCTTCCATTGCTTTTAACACATCATAAGTTTGATAGGCGATGCTGTCCAATGCTGCCCTTGCAATGTGGGCATTGCTGCTGCCTCTTGTTAATCCAAAAATGGTTCCTCTTGCATGTTGGTTCCAGTGTGGGGCACCAAGTCCTGCAAAAGCAGGAACAATATAAACACCACCGGTATCCTGTACCTGCCCGGCTAATTTTTCAACTTCAGCGGATGTGCGGATAATTTTTAATTCATCCCGCAGCCATTGTACTACTGCACCGGCTATAAACACACTTCCTTCCAGCGCATATTCTGTTTTGCCATCAACCTGCCAGGCGATAGTGGTGAGCAAGTTATTTTTTGAGCTGATTGCTTTCTCTCCTGTATTCATCAGCATAAAACAGCCGGTGCCGTAAGTATTCTTTACCATTCCAGGCTGGGTACACATTTGCCCGAACAATGCTGCCTGCTGGTCGCCGGCAATACCAGCAATAGGAATTCCCTCCTTTGCCGAAGCTACGGAGGGCAAGCTTGAATCAGGAATTATATTTCCGGTAACGCCATATATTTTACTGCTTGGTTTTACTTCTGGTAAAACAGAAACCGGAATATTGAACAGTTTCAACAACTCTTCATCCCACTGCAGCGAATGAATATTGTACAACATTGTTCTGGATGCATTGGATACATCTGTTACATGCACTTCGCCGTTGGTAAGTTTCCAGGTAAGCCAGGTATCGATGGTGCCAAAAGCCAGTTCACCATTTTCTGCTTTTTCTCTTGCGCCTTCAACATTATCTAATATCCATTTCAATTTAGTGGCTGAGAAATATGCATCAATGATCAATCCTGTTTTTTCTTGAATAGCTCCGGCATGGTTAGCGGCTTTTAATTCATCACAATAAGCAGCTGTTCTTCTGTCCTGCCACACTATGGCATGATAGATAGGCTGAGAGGTTTTCCTATCCCATACAACAGTTGTTTCTCTTTGATTGGTGATGCCAATTCCGGCTACCTGTTTCATGGTGATTTGGGCTTTGGCAACCGCTTCCGCCATTGTACCAAACTGTGTGCTCCATATTTCATTGGCATCATGCTCTACCCAGCCGGGTTGCGGAAAAATTTGCTTGAATTCTTTTTGTGCTACACTGATGATACTGCCTTGTTTATCAAACAGCATACTGCGGCTGCTGGTAGTGCCCTGGTCGAGGGCAAGAATGTATTGTGATGACATGAATTGGTATTTAAAAAGGAAGGTAGTGAAAGACCGTCAAATAACCTTTTTGCAGCATACGATTTAAAACGCCACCCTGAAACTCCCAAAAACCCCAAAATTTTTATCATTTATCCTTGTGAGAGTTGATGGCAGCACCCGCCACACAAAATCTATCCTGAATACCCGGAAGATATTATCTATGCCGGTGCCAAGTTCCATGTAGGCGTTGCCATCCAATGTTTGAAAGTTGTGGCCTTGTTTGAAGTTGAGTGTCTTGTTGGCAGGAGAAATGGTAGCCCATAAAGCTTTAGCCGTCCAGAATTGGCGGAACCGGAGTTTGGGAAAGTACCTGAATATCCCATTGCCAATATTGTGTTCGATGTTGATGCCGGCATATTTGTCATGAATGAATTCCCATTTATTCATCATGTTAAAAGCATACTTATTATAATAATATAATTCATTTCCGGGAGCAATGTCGAGCAGTATATAAGGCAAAGTACCAAATGTTTTTCCGCCATAAACATACCAGGATATATTTCCCAGCGGGGGAATTTTGAAATTATCAGAAACACTGGCCGAAATTTTTGTGTATTTGTAACTGCTCTTCAATACACCGGCAAACCCCCGGCTGATGTTGACTTCACCGATAGGATATGCGCTACCCAGGCTGCTGCGGTAAAAATGGCTTTCTAAAAACCGCTCCAGCCATGCAAAACGCAAACGAATGGCTATTTCAAAATTGGTGAAGGGCCTGCCATTGCCGGTCACTTTAAAAGAATCAACCGGTAATAGATTTCGCAGGGGCATGGTTGTCTTATGCGTAATTGTTAAAAGGTTCGACATCCACGGCAAGGTTTCATTGAAAAACTCAAATCTTTTTTCATTTACCTTAATATTTTTTACCGGGATATTGTTTTTACGGATAGCTAATGCAAATACATTGTCTGAAGACACTTCGCCATAATAATTTTGTCCAAAATCCAGGTCATTGGTGTAAGAAACATAGAGATAAGTCCTTGGGCTTTTATCCGGAAGAAAAAAAACTTCACCCATTCCTTTCAGTTTTTTATCACCAAAGCCATAAGCGAGGTAAGTATGAAATTTAAATTTTTTATTAAAATATTTGTTAGTTGCCAAATCAAACCTGACCCGGAAGCCTTCCCAACCGTTTGATGTTATCCAGTTGAACCAGGGTCCAACCTGGTAATTACCGATGTCTCTGTAACCAGTGCCGATAAAAGCCATTGTCCGGGTAAATTTTTGAAATACCGGGGCATTGGTCAGGGTGTCAATCATTTTAATGATACCACTTTCTGTTTTGGTGAGTGGTTCATGCCGGACAGTTGCCCAAAACTCTTTTGGTTTTTCGCTGGCCTTTGGCAGGGTAATTATTTCTTCCATCAATTTGTTTTTGCTCACCTCAGTAACAACAGAACTGTCATTAAAGATTACATTTCTGTATGTAGTTGTTTTGCGGGCAATAAACCCCGGTTTTTCTTTTCCTACCGGGGAAAGGTCAGCAACAAATTTATCTTTTGATAAAAACCAGGTGGAGTCATTCAAAAATTTGTATTCCTGTATCAGGCTCAGGGTTTCTAAAAAATTTATATTGGCTTCTTTTCCCAATCGCAGGTTCATCCGTTGTATGGCAAATGTGCCGACATGCACCCAGCAGTCGCCTTCAAATGTATCGCCACCCTGGCGGCGGGGAGTAAATACAAGATGAAAGAAACGCTGGTTATTGATGACTTGTGTATCCACCACCCGGTAATTATAATAGTAATCACCATTATCACTGGCAGGGCTTACAAACTGTTTATCAAAAACGGGAATGAAATTGTTGTATACATTCACCACCTGGTCCATGCCGCCGAGTAGCTTGAGAACACTTTCATTTTTCACTCCGTTGGTATTGGCAGCTTTGATGATCTCCCTTCTTTTTTTCGGGCTTTTTTGGTAATAATAATCAGACAGTGCTTCTGTAAGATAAGTGGGCAGGTATTTTATCCCTTCTGATGTATCAATGTTTTGATTGATCAGGTCACTGATAGGTTTTAATGGTTTAAACTTGCCAAATTTCTGAAAGTTGATATTCTTCAGGTCAAGCTCCAGTTTATTATAAAGCTCATAGGAGAAATTGTCAAACCGGTAACGGTCATTGTCCGGTTTATGCTGCACTATTTTCCGCCAGACCAATAAACCTTTATTCACTTTCACTTTTACTGATGCACCATCATTGAAAGTGCCTCTTTCCATATTGATAGTAACAGAGACCGTGTCCTTTCTTTTATCAATAACATACCGGAAGGGCTGGTAGCCAACGCAGGTAATTTCCAGTGTATCGGAAGGCCAGTTATTCAAATAAAAAGCAAAAGCCCCTGATGAATCAGTGAGTTTACCGACGGTAGTATTTTTAAAACTAACGGAGGCAAAGGGAATTCGTTCTTCACTGTGAGAATCCTGAGCTATGCCACGGATGATTTTTTGCTGACCGGTAGCTGCCGGTATCGTTGCAAAGAAGACAAGTAATGAAAACAGGGTTCTGTATAGTTTCAGTGAAAACATGAAACCTAAAAATACAGCCATCAACGGAATTTTAAAGGTTAAATTGGTATTAAGCTGTTGCTGATTGGTAAAAAGAATTTGGAGGAATGAAAAACTACTATTTACTTTGTATTTCAAAGTACTTTTTATGCAGCAAAAACAACCTACCGACTCCTTTCAGGACATTAAAGACATCCGGCAGATAATGGAAAGATCCAGCCGGTTTATTTCATTAAGCGGCTTAAGTGGAATTGCTGCGGGGGTGTGTGCATTAGCCGGGGCATTTATTGCATATGGAATTTTAGATAAGTATTATGGTAGTTATAACAGCTCTGGGTTCTTTTCAGGAGATGATTTCAGCCGCCTTAAAATAAAACTGACCTTGCTGGGAGGTGGAGTTTTTGTGATTGCCTTTATTTCTTCCTTTTATCTAACCTGGCGAAAAGCAAAAAAGATGGGGCAACCTATATGGAACCTCACTTCGAAAAGATTGGCCTGGAACATGATTATACCACTTGCTACAGGCGGTGCTTTTATACTGGGTATGCTGAGGTATGATGCCTGGATGTTCGTTTCTTCCACGTCTCTTATATTTTATGGTCTTGCTTTGGTAAATGCCAGTAAATATACCCTGACAGATATCCGCTATCTCGGCTATTGTGAAATAATATTGGGTTTGATCAATATGTTCTTTATTGGATACGGCTTATGGTTTTGGGCTTTTGGGTTTGGTGTGCTGCATATTATTTATGGAATTAGTATGTGGTGGAAATACGAGAGAAGCCCCCTAAATCCCTCAGGGGGGACTTTATAAGGTTCAGAAAATATGGTGGATTAATAAGATTAAAAATTTAAAATTGAAGAATCCGATAACAGGTTTAAATAAAGTTTTTGAAAGCCGAATCCGCCTTGGGGTGATGAGTATCCTTGTGGTGAATGAGGAAGTGAATTTTAATGACCTGAAGGAAATGCTGGAAGTTACAGATGGAAACCTGGCAACACACCTGGTAAACCTGGAAGAGAATGGGTTTATTAAGGTACATAAAGGATTCGTAGGTAAAAAGACAAATACAACTTATGCAGTCACAAAATCAGGGGAGAAAGCGTTCAGTGACCATATTACTGCGCTGGAAAATATGATTAAGGGGGTAAAATAATTTTTTTTAATCATTCACTTTGAAATACAAAGTACTTTTTATGAATAAAGAAATAAAATCTATCAGAAACTGGCTACGCTTTTTTATAGCCGCATTAATACTTAGTGGGTTTACTGCTATCCCGGTTGAAAAAGAATTGTCTTTTCTATGCCGGATATTTCCAACAGGGACAACAGTCGGTAACTGGCTCGACAAAATCTATATGGGGTTTCATCATACTAACTACAACTATCCCTTCCTGGCTTATGGTTATGACTGGCTGGCATTTGCACATTTCTCTATTGCTATTCTTTTTATCGGGCCATTAAAAAATCCGGTAAGGAACAAATGGGTGATCGAATTTGGCATCATTACCTGTTTGCTGATTATTCCCTGCGCATTAATGGCCGGGCATTTCAGGGGTATACCTGCCTGGTGGCGATTGGTTGACTGTTCTTTTGGGGTAACAGGCCTGGTGCCTTTAACAATCTGTCTCAATAAAATTAAAAAATTAGAATCTGAAACAACTAATAATTAATAAACATGGAAACAAACTTGCAAGAAACCGTAAAAACTGCCTGGCATAAAAGTAAATGGATTATCAAGGGATTTATTATTGGGTTCCTTGCTTTACTGATGATGATACCCATGCTGTATGTCAAAAACCTGATTTTAGAAAGAGAAGAAAGGCAAAAGGAAGCTACCCGTGAAATAAGCAGTAAATGGGCCGGGCCACAAAACATTATCGGGCCGGTAATCGGGTTGCCGTTTTGGGAAACAGATCCGGGAGATACTGCCTCAGTGAAACTTAAACGTAAACACATTGCTTATTTCCTTCCGGATAAATTGAACATAAAAGCAACGGTGAACCCAAAAGAAAAACACCGGGGTATTTTTAAAGTGATGCTTTATGATACCAAAGTAAACATCAACGGAACTTTTAATGAACTGGCTTTTGCCAAATTAAATATTCCCGAAGATAAAATTATCTGGAGTGAAGCTTTTGTAGTAATGAATATTACAGATAGCAGGGGATTAAACGACCAGTTAATACTAAATTGGAAAGACAGTATCATTGAATTGTCTCCGCAAGCCGGGGCAAAAAATGATGGAATGATGGCTTTATTAAAAGCATCATCAGCTGCTGATTTCAATACTATAAATTTTAATACCAGTATTGATATCAATGGGTCTGAGCAATTATTCTTTACTCCCGTTGGTAAAACAACCATTGTTGATATTGAATCTGCATGGGAGCATCCAAGTTTTTCTGGCAGCATGTTGCCACAAACAACAGAAATAAGTGATAGTGGTTTCAAAGCCACCTGGAAAAGCATGTCGCATAAAAGAAGTTTCCCGCAACAATGGTTGGACAACGCCTATAGTCTTGATTACTATTTCCCTTTACCTCCCGGAAGTGATATCGCAAGAGCTGATGGAGAGTACATACCCTCACCATCAGCTTCAGTAGGTACTGCATCTTTTGGAGTTGATTTGTTTATTCCTGTAAACGGATACCAGAAAACACTAAGAACTGTGAAGTATGCACTGCTGTGCATCTTACTCACCTTTGCTGCATTTTTCCTGATTGAAACAGCACATAAAAAATCAGTACATCCTTTTCAGTATGGGCTGGTGGGGCTTGCATTAATCCTGTTTTATACCTTATTGCTTTCGTTCTCAGAATACACAGGATTTAATACGGCTTACCTGGTTGCATCTGCAGCTACTATTTGTTTGATTGCATGGTTTGTCAAAAGCATTTTACAATCAGCAAAAGCTACCTCCATTTTATCAGTAGTGTTGGTGCTGGTGTATTCCTATGTGTTCAGCTTATTACAATTACAGGATTATTCATTATTGCTTGGAAGTATTGGTTTGTTCCTTACACTGGCAGTAGTTATGTATTTCTCTAAAAAACTGCAATGGTAAAAAAGGTGGATATTGATTTAACACGGAAGGGAATTAATATTCCTGTCCTCATTTAAAATGATTTTTATGAAACAACAATGGTTTAAAACTTTTGGCTGGATCTATATTCCCATACATCCGATGGGCTATATCACTACTCTGCTGGCAATCTTATTCATGGTGCCTGTTTGCATAGTAGTTGTTGGGAATGGCCATTCTGTCACAGATGACCTGTATGAAATTTTTGTGTACGGCACCTGCACCGCTTTCTAGTGGAAATGGGTGGCGGAGAAAACAAGTTAACCAGAAGTATGAAAAAGAATAAATCATTTTCATTAAGAGCAAGAGGAAAGAGTTTTAAGTATGCTATTGATGGCATTGGGAAATTCTTCAGAAGTGAACACAACGCCCTGCTTCATTTTATAGGGACTATTGCAGTAATTATTTTGGCAATAGTTACTTGTGCCTCAAAGCTGGAAATAATTGCTTTGACATTGGTAATTGGTTTTGTGTGGACTGCCGAATTGTTTAATACGGCTATCGAAAAGATAATGGACTTCATCTCTGCAGAACAACATCCGGAAATTAAATTTATCAAAGATATTTCTGCTGCTGCTGTATTGGTAGCTGCTATTGTTGCTTTTATTACCGGCTGTATTGTATTTATTCCAAAATGGTAAAAATGGTCACATCAAAATTATTCCGATCGGGCAATTTTTCTCTTTCAGGTACAATACATGAATGGTTGCTAGCATCTTCCTGTTTCAGCGGTTTACTTTTAATAACCAGGATGATAGTAACTGACTCCTTAACCTATCTTTTTCTGCCCTGGAACCTGTTTCTTGCTTTTGTTCCTTACTGGATCACCTGGTGGATGACAAGAAACATTAGCATTATTGAGAACAAGGTAAAATTACTGATAGCTCTTTCTACGTGGCTTTTGTTTATTCCCAATTCATTTTACATTATTACTGATCTTTTTCATCTCTCACATTTTCGTTCTGCTCCTAAATGGTTTGATTTGCTATTGATTTTTTCTTTTGCCTGGAATGGCATCCTTTGTGGTATTATTTCTCTCCGGCGGGTTGAAATGATTATTTCATTGATAAGGGGAAAAGGTTTTTCGACCCTGTTGGTTTTTGGAGTTATGTGGTTGAGTGCATTTGGCATTTATATCGGCCGGTTCTTACGTTATAATAGTTGGGACGTAATCACAGACCCATTTTCACTGGCAGGTGAGATTGTTGATATGATAATACATCCGTTTGAAAACAGCTATGCCTGGGGGATGACCTTGTGTTATTCTGTATTTATGACACTGGTATATTTCACCATAAAGAAACTGAGTGAATCCTTTGCCCCTGTAAAATAAAAAGTCTCCTTACCGGGAGACTTTTCTATATCAAAACATTCCATTGCTTAAAAATCTAACCCCATCGCAAAATAATACTGCGGCTTTCCACGGAACAAGCCATTCATTTCCCATGCAGCATCAAAGCGAAGGAAGTAGCCGAGTAAAGTACTTCTTGCTCCAAAACCATAACCACCGGCAAAAGGTCCGATACCACCGGCTTTTATTTTTACTGTTATGGGCGGGGCGCCATACGAAACACTTGGCCGTTCCAATTTATCATAGGCTCCGTTCCAGGCAGTACCCAGATCAACAAACTGCACTACCTGGAAATTTCGAAGAAAGGCATTGTTGATAGGCTTATTAAAGAATGAAGTAAATACGGGGGCCCTTATCTCACTGTTTACCACTATTGCATTGTTACCATTGGCCACATTTTGTTTAAATCCCCTCATATTCACTGCCAGTGATTCGTAAGCATAGTCAGTATCAGGGTCAGGTGTGTTTGCGGGGTTAAAATAACGATAGGTTACGTTGCCATTATCATCTACTTTTTGATTATTGCCAAACATCAGCCAGTTATCAACTCCGCCGAGATAGTAAATGATCTTTTGGTTTCCCCAGGAAAAATCACCGGCGGCACGAACAGCCCAGATGATATTACGGTAGATGGGGAGATAATGTCTTGCATCAAAACCAACATTCATGGTAAAGGGATGTTCATCACTTTTTATTGTGCCGAATTTCTCACTGATCCTGGCATTTACATCAGCAAAAACTTTCCAGCGAAGGCCGAACCATATATTCGTTGCAGGATTAATGACATCATCATGAATAAATTCTAAATGAGTAAGAATATTTTTTTGTTTAAGATCCGGGAAAAATAAAGTAAAGCCTGAATTATCAGGGGTGGCAAGCCAGACATATTTATCACTGCGATAACCAATATTCATCCGCAGGCTTCTTATTTTGCTGAATGGATAGGTAATAGTTGCCTGGTAGAGGTTTGAATACAGTTTGGCATTTCCTATATCAGTACCATACAAGGCGGTGCTGCGATAATATGTTATTCCATAATCAATTCTCTTTTTAAGGTATTGGGTGGTCAGCACATATTCATTATTCTTCAGGTTGGGGCTGATGCGGAAACCGCCGGCAAATTTCCAGTCTTCAAATAAATCAGAGATGCCTACCCGGAGAATTCCATTAAATGAATTGCCATTACTTAATTGAATGGGGCCAAATCCTCCCTGGTAGGGTTGATAACGGGTTACCAGTACATTATTATTAAAGCCACTCACCAGATAGTCATTAAAGAATTTTGGCGGACGGTACTCGTACACTTTTGCATTTTTCAGTACCGGTTCTTTTGCTGCTACATCTGCCCCCGCCGATTTACCAGTTTTGGTGCTGTCTGCCTTATCATCATCAAAGCCGGTGTTGAAAAAGTCATTTTGTTTTTTGGTCAGTGTATCTGTCTTGGGTTGAAAAGTTGATTCTTTCCGGGCAGCTTTCTTTTCTTCTTCTATCACTTTTCTCATGTACTCCGTTGGCCTTGCATTGATATTGCGGCGGCGAAGATTATTTTCATCCACTTTCAGGCGGTATAATAATTTTATAGTACCCAGTTTTACCACCTCACTCACCTGCTGGTTGTCACCGGCAGTCCTGGTTTCCAGCATACTGCTTTGATAGTTTGTCAATGGGAAAACATAAGATGAGTCATTGGTGATGGAAACAAAACCTACAGAGTCAATATCATTCTTGTTCCATTCTTTCAGCAGGCTGTCCACATCTTTTTGCGGTGGATTGCGCAGCACTTCATCGCCGATAAATATTAAGGTATCTAAACCAGCTCTTTCTGTAGTAAAGAAACCGGCATAGCGGTTATTAATACCATTCTCGTCGCTGATAAAAGTAAAATGCGACTGGTTGTATTGTGAAGGGAACCGGGCATTTCCATGTTTCAGGTCACTCAGTTTGGAGATTTGTTTAAAATCAGATTTGTTCCAGTTGTCAACCATGAAAATATTGAAATGGCTACCGGGCAATGAATCATCGCTGCTGGCTGCCAGTGCAGTTGGCCTGTTGCTGGAATACAGGATACCTGTTTTATTGGGAAAAGCTACAAAAGACGGGTCAAGGTCATCATACGCATCATTGGTAACCTGCTCAAAGGTTTGCTTATCTATTTTGTAAACATAGATGTCGGTTTGTCCGCTTCTAACAGCACTGAACAGAAGAGTGTTATTGTCCAGCATATATTTCATGTCTTGTATCTGGTCAAATTTTTTAATTTCATGCTGCCAGAGTTTGCTGTGGTTCACCAGGTCATAGACAAAGAATTTTGTTTTACCCTCATCATTATACAATACAGCCAGCCGGGTGCCCTTTCCATCCCAGGCCAGCAAAGGGTAATTGGGATGTTTAAGATCTTCCCTTGTTCTTACACCCAGTTTCAATAATACTTTTTTGTTTACAAAATTTTCCATCAGCACCACCTGGTAGCGGCCCTGTTTAAATTCTACCAATGCATAAGAAAAACTTTTTGGTGTTGGGTTCGCATTAAAGCGGATAAAATCTTTTTTGCCGATTTCTTCTGTCACCGATAATTGCCCTTTTGGCGTATTACGGCGGCCACGGATGTCTTTAAAGTATTGTTGCTGCACATCCACCATAAAATCCTGCAGTAGTTTTTTAAATTTCTTCTTCGCTATTTTGTTCGAAGCATTGTTGAGGTTGCGGTAAATACGGGCCAGGTAAAGGAAGTAAGTGGTTTTGCTTTTACCATACTTATCAGCAATATATTTCCAGAACGCATGACCGGCCAGCAAAGGTTTTTCAAAAGCAAAATGATAAAAAGTATTGTAATCACCGGCCAGCATTGCAGAGCGGAGGTCGTCGTCCAATGAAGTATTCCAGTTTTCAGCAGCATATTCAATGTACCCATCGGTCAGCCATTTAGGTAAATCAAGCAGTGCCTGGTTGGCAGCAAATTCGCCAAGGTCATCCCCAAACAGCACATTATCCACCAGCACTTTTGCAATGCCCTGCCGTATCTGGCGGCGAAGATTATCATGATTGCCATCGAAGTAAACAATCATTTTATTATTTACCAGCTTGGTAACACCGCCGGTATTTTGCCAGTCAATACCAAGGCCGATATTGGACTGCTGCATTTCATCATAATTATTATACACCACAATGTTGATGCGGCGCTGCAATCCGTATTCCACAAATTCTTCAATGGAAGGAAGCTCCAGTTCGGCAATCTGTGCCACATATTTTCCCAGCCCCAACCCATCCTGGCTGAAATAACTGTTAAAATTTTCTGTCTGGTAATATTTCCATTTGAATTTCTGGTACTGAACCCGGTTCTTACCAAATTCAACAGTGTTTACTTGTGCTGCAGTTTCCAGAGTAAGGAAAACGGAAAGGCAGGCAATCAGGCTTAATACTTTCTTCATAGACTCTTTACTGTTTCTAATAACTTATTAATCGGTC
>CXWL01000510.1_pt1 | contig 57762 bp, 48 predicted proteins | sample 590931 | NCBI WGS metagenome assembly CXWL01 (sample SAMEA3498368, study PRJEB10139) | groundwater metagenome | biome: water well; material: biofilm material | place: Germany | collected 2015-04-27 | reverse complement strand
CCAAGTCTTCAGCGCGGCCTTTCGAGCGGCCGCGGACCGGCTGAAGGCCGGCGACACGAAGGCCGAGTTCCCGCCCGGCAGCTTCCCGCCAGCCCTGCCGTGGGTGCCGCTCCAAGCGGTGGGATGAATCGACGGCCTCAAAGGAGCGAGCGGCCTTCCGAGTGGCCTCGGCTCGGTAGGGGGATTTTCGTCCGACGAACCGGGCTTCCTCCGGTCTGGCCGCCTCGAGCGAGTCCTGGAAGGATCTCAAGCGCAGTTCGAGAGTCCGTTCATTCCAAGGCGCTCGAGAATCTCGCCGTCACGCGCTGCTGAAGCCCTCTTCGCGCTTCGAAAAACCTCCTTCACCCCGAAGCGGCTGGCACTGAGGGGTGGGCATCGATTGGGTGGGTCCTGACGGAGTATGATTCTCGGCTCTACTGGCGCCGGCCCAACCGGCCGCCCCTTGTGAGGAGCTCCCGTGGCTGAAAGCAAGATCGTCCTTTCCGGCATGCGTTCGACCGGCAAGATCCACCTTGGCAACTACTTCGGCGCGATCAAGAACTGGGTCGACTTGCAGAACCGGGGCGATCTCAACTGTTACTACTTCGCGGCAGACTGGCACGCTCTGACGAGTGACTACGCGGATCCGTCGAAAATCGCCGAGAACACGCTCGAGGCGGTGGCGGATTGGATCGCAGCGGGGCTCGACCCCGAGCGGTCGGTGATCTTCATTCAGTCTCTGGTGCCGGAGCACGCCGAGCTTCACCTGCTGTTGTCCATGCTGACGCCTCTAGGCTGGCTCGAGCGCGTGCCGACCTACAAAGACCAGATCAAGGAGATCCAGAATAGAGACCTTGGAACCTATGGGTTCCTGGGTTATCCGGTTCTCCAAACGGCCGACATCATCCTCTACCGAGCTCACTTCGTTCCGGTCGGCGAAGACCAGGCCAGTCATCTCGAGATCAGCCGCGAGATCACCCGTCGATTCAACGGCCTCTACGGCGAGGTCTTTCCCGAGCCCAAGGCCTTGTTCACTCCGACGCCCAAAGTCCCGGGCCTGGATGGGCGCAAGATGTCGAAGTCCTACGGCAACTCGATCAGCCTCGCCGACACGCCGGACGAGATTCGCGCGAAGTGCAAGTCCATGTTCACTGATCCTGAGCGTCTCCGGCGCACGGACCCCGGCCGACCAGACGTCTGTAACCTGTTCCACTTTCATAAGTTGATGTCGCCACCCGAAGTCCAAGAAGAGGTCGCTCGCCAGTGCCGGTCTGCCGAAATCGGCTGCGTTCAGGACAAAGCGCTGGTGGCCGACCGGATCATCGAGTTCCTGGCACCCATGCGCGAACGACGCCAGCGCATCGCGGCGGACCGCTCGACGTTGCTCGACATCCTGCGCGACGGCTCTCGGAAGGCGCGGGAACGGGCTCTCGAGACGATGGAACGGGTACGGTCGGCGGTCGGGCTCGAATACGGTCGGTTCGGCGGAGAGTCAACGGGAGAATTGGGCGGATGAGTCGTCTCGCCCCGCGGACCCCGAGCCTGCTGCCGCCCGAGTGGCGGATCGAATTGCCAACCTTCGAGGGACCGCTGGATCTTCTGCTTCACCTGGTCGAACTGAACGAGGTCGAGCTGGCTGACATCCCGGTTGCCAGGGTCTGCGACCAGTTTCACGAGTACCTGGCTCTCGCCGAGCACCTGAATCTCGACCTGGCCGGCGAGTTCATCTACGAGGCGGCGGTCCTGATCCACCTGAAGTCGCGGCTACTCCTGCCTCGCCGCGACCAGGGCGACGGTGCGCGAGTGGAGTCCGACCCCCGCGAAGAACTGGTCCGGCGCCTCCTAGAGTACCGGCGCTACAAAGAGGCGGCCCAGTCCCTGGCCGAAGTGGACGTGCTCCGGCGCGGCCTGTGGTCTCGGCGCGAGAATCCGTCGAACCGGCCCGCGCCCAAGGACGACTCGATCGATCTCGGCGAGGTGTCGTTGTTCGATCTCATGCGCGCTTTGCGCTCGGCTCTGCAGCGCTACGAGAAGGAACACCCGCCGCCGTTTCGGCTGCTCGCCGAGAGCTTTTCGGTGCGCGACCAAGTTCACCGTCTGCTCGGCGTGCTGGATGCCGGCCGTCCGTACGATTTTCTCGACGACCTTCGCTACCGCTCGTGCCGATCGGAAGCCATCGCGGCCTTCCTAGCAGTGCTCGAACTCGCCCGCCTGCACCTCGTGAGGGTTCATCAGACGGATGCGGGAGAGCTGCTCTTGTACCGCACGACGCGAGAAGCTCGGCGGGAGGATCTCGAGGTGTTGGGGTCGTGAGCGAGAGGGCTGAGATGGAGGCGGCTCTCGAAGCGGTGCTGTTCGTGACGGGCGAACCGGTGTCGCGGGAGCGCCTGCTCGAGTTGTTCGAGGCCGACGAGCGGGCAGACGCCGAGGCCGCGCTGGCGGCGGTGCTTGCCCGCTATGGCGGGCCAGGATCGGGTGTTCAGGTCGATGAAGTCGCGGGCGGGCTGCGCCTGGTCACCCGGCCCGACCTCCACGATCACCTGCGGCGGTTCTTCGCCTCCGGCGGCAGCAACAAGCTGTCCATGGCGGCCCTCGAAACCCTTGCGATCATTGCGTATCGACAACCGGTGACCGGGCCGGAGATCCAGGACCTCCGTGGGGTGAGCCCCTCGGGAGTGATCAAGACGCTCCTCGAGCGACATTTGATCCGGATCGCAGGGCGCAAGGACGTGGTGGGGAAGCCCTTTCTGTATTGCACGACGCGAGAGTTCCTGGTTCACTTCGGCCTCAAGAGCCTCAGGGATCTTCCGCCTTTGGAAGAGTTCGAGGAGACCTTCGGGGAGGAGCCCACGCCGGCCTTGGCTGCGGTGGCCGGCGGGGGCCTGCTTCCGGTGGACCGCGAGGAGCTCTTTGCCCGCGAGCTCGAGGTCCAGAGTGAGATCGATGCGGCGCGCGAGGAGGTCGAGTCTTGAGCGAAGAACGGATCCAGAAGTTGCTCGCCCGGGCGGGTGTGGCTTCCCGCCGCAAGGTGGAAGAGCTGCTCGGCGAAGGGTTGGTCACCGTGAATGGTCAGGTCGCAGCCGTTGGCGACAAGGCCGACCCGGAGCGGGATGCGATCAAGGTGGACGGCAAACGCGTGGATCTGCGCCCGGCGATCCACCGCTATCTGCTGCTGAACAAGCCCTTGAAGGTGATGAGCACGGTGGACGATCCCGAGGGCCGGCCGACGGTGATGGATCTGGTTCCGCCCCAGTTTCGCAAGGCTCTGGTGCCGGTCGGGCGGCTCGACTTCTTGACCGAGGGCTTGCTTCTGCTGACCGACGATGGTGAGCTGGCACACCGAGTGGGTCACCCGCGGTTCGGTTGTACCAAGATGTACGAGGTAAAGGTCAAAGGCCTCCCGTCGGCGGACGGGCTACGCAAGGTGCGCCAGGGCACGGTCATCGACGGCAAGCGCACGGTGCCCCACCAGGTCGTGGCGATCCGCAAGCCTGGACCCAAGGACGTGAAGAACAGCTGGTGGCGGGTGGAGCTTGGGGAAGGCCGAAACCGAGAGATCCGCGAGATGTTCTTCCGTATCGGCCATCCCGTATCGAAGTTGCGGCGGGTAGCGATCGGACCGATCACGGACGCAGGGTTGCCGGTCGGGGCATTGCGGGAGCTGACCGAGGCCGAGGTGGCGGCGTTGCGAAGGGCGACGAGCCGAGTCCGAAAACCGCTCGCCCCCGAATCGGGTGGCACCTCGCAGAGAACGGCTTCGCCGCCTTTGCGAGCTCGACCCGCAGCCCCCGAGGCGCATTCGAGGGCCTCCGCTGGCCGTCCCGAATCGGGTGGCAGTGGTTGGGGAGGGGGTCGGAGAGCCTCGGCTCCCGAATCGGCTGGCACCTCGCGGGAAGGCTCGGCCGGGCGTGATGACGGCCGGCGTGGCGGTCCTCCTCGGTCCCGTGGACCGGCCTCTGGCTCGCGGTCCGGTGCCACGACCCCACGCGGTCGGAGGCGGTCGTGACGGCGCCGGTGATCGTGGCCATCGACGGACCCTCGGGGGTCGGCAAGTCGACCGCGGCTCGCCGACTGGCGTTGCGCTTGGGGGTGCCCTTCCTCGATACCGGGGCCATGTACCGGGCGGTGGCGTTGAAGTGTCTGGAAGCGGACGTCCATCCAGACGACGGGCGGGCGGTAGGGGAACTGCTCGACGGGCTCGACCTGGCGCTCGTGCCATCGCGGGAGGGCGGCGCTGCAGTCTTCCTGGACGGCCGGGACGTGGCGGGGGAGATTCGATCCCCCGCGGTGAGTGACGCCAGTTCCCGCGTCTCGGCGCACTCCGTGGTCCGGCGACGAATGGTGGCCCTCCAGCAGGACTACGCACGGCGCCACGGCGGGGTGGTCGAGGGCCGGGACATCGGGACGCGGGTCTTTCCGGACACGCCTCACAAGTTCTTCCTGGATGCCGACCCGGACGTTCGCCACCGGCGCCGGTTCGATCAACTGACAGCCGCCGGGCGAGAGGTGTCGATCGCGGCGGTAGTCGACGAGATCGACTCGCGGGACCACCGCGATGCCCATCGCGAGGACTCGCCCCTCCAGTGTGACGACAGCTACCACGTGGTCGACACGACGGGCCTGTCGATCGACGAGGTGGTGGACGAGATGGCTGCGCAAATCGCCTCGGCCGGCCCCTGAGGCCCACGAGTCCGATGGCCGAGCGTCCCGTTCTCGTCGTCCTCGGGGCCACCGCCACCGGCAAGTCCGCCCTGGCGCTCACCTTGGCGGAGCGGTTCGGCGGCGAGATCGTCAACGCCGACGCCCTCCAGGTCTACCGCGGGCTCGATGTCGGTACGGCCAAGCCCAGCCCCGAGGAACGGGTACGGGTGCCCCATCATCTGCTCGACGTGATCGATCCGAGCGAGCGTTTCTCCGCCGGCGAGTTCGGTCGACGAGCCCGGGTGGCGGTCGCCGAGATCCGATCCCGAAACGGGTGGCCCCTCGTGGTGGGGGGGAGCGGCTTCTACCTGCGAGCCCTGCTCGCGGGCCTTTCCCCGGTTCCCCCGGCCGACCCGGCGGTGCGCGAGGCGCTGCGCCGCGAGCGCGAGGAGCTCGGTCTGCCGGCGCTCTACGCACGGCTCGCCCAGGTCGACCCCGAAACGGCGGCGCGGCTGCCGCCGGGAGATGCCCAGCGCATCCTCCGGGCGCTCGAGGTGGCGGCCGTCTCGGGGGCGCCGCTGTCCACTTGGATTGCGCGCAAACCCCTTGGAGAAGAAAACTTAGCGGCGATCCGAATCGGATTGACGCTTCCGCGAACCATCTTGTACGATCGCATCGAACGTAGGGTCGTTGAGATGGTCGACCGCGGGTGGGTTCGAGAAGTGGAGCACCTCCTCGAGTCCGGGTTGTCCCCGGAATGCCCCGCCTTCCAGGCCATCGGTTACCGCCAGCTCGTCCGCCACGTCCAGGGAGACTGGACTCTCGGTCAGGCCGTCTCGGAGATCGTCCAGGCCACCCGTCGCTTCGCGAAGCGGCAGGAGACCTGGTTCCGGCGCGAGCCTGAGGTCATTTGGATCGACGCCCGCGATGCCGAGCGCGGTGCGTTTCATGCCTTGCGCTCCATTTCGGGTGGAGACTTGGGGGTCGTCAATGCCTAAGCATGCCATCAACATTCAAGACGGTTTTCTCTTCCAGAATCTCAAGGAAGCACAGGTGATGCACGTGGAGCTGATCACCGGTCGCCAGCTCGTGGGTCGCCTGCGCCGATTTGATCGCTTCGCCGTGGTTCTCGAGAGCGAAGGCAAAGAGATCTTGATCTACAAACATGCCATCGCGACGATCGCGACCGCGCACTGAACGCCCCCGCCCGGTCCGGGTCTTCGCCGCCTTCGCGGGTGGGATCGCGGCCTTGGTACTGGCCGCGTGTCCGTCCTCGGGGCCGCCACCGAAGCCGGCTCCGAGCTTGGGCGACGCTTTGCCCGTGGCCGACCGGTCGTTTCTCCCCTCGCCCCTCGAGGGCGCGCCGGGGGAGCCGGACCCGGCGCGCGACGCCGCCCTAGGCGAGGCCTACCGGCTGCTCGCCGCCGTCGGCGACTCGGCCGGGGCTCGCGAGGGGGCGCGGGCGCTGCTCGCGGCGGACGCGACCTATCACCCGGCGGAGGTGCTGGTGGGCCAGGCCGATTACCTGGCCGGGGATTTCGCGGGGGTCGTCACCCGCATCGGTCTCGTGGCCGAGTCCGAGCCTCGCTACACCGCGGCGCTCCTTTTGCTCGGTCGCTCGGCCGAACGGCTGGGGGACCTGGCCAATGCCTACGCCGCCTATCTTTCCGTCTCGGACGCCTCGGCGGTGGCCCTCGAGCGGTCGCGGGAGCTCGAGACCCGGGCCTTCGAGATCGTCGTCGCGCGCTTCGAGGACGCCGTCGCCCACGGGCGGCTCGACGATGCCGAGCGCCAATTGCACCAGCTCCGGGTCTGGGCCCCGGAGCACCTCGACACCATCGAGACCGGCCGCCGCCTGGCCGAGGTGCGGGGCGATCGCCAGGCCGAGCGGCTGGCCCTCGAGCAGTTGCTCGGGCGGGACCCGAGCCGGCGGGATTTGATCGAGCGCCGGGCCGAGCTGGATCTCGCGGACGGCGATGCCGCCCGGGGTCTCCAGGCCCTGCGCGAACTGCTCGCGGCGAACCCCGAGGATGCCCGGTTGGGCGAGAAGGTCGAGCGGGCCAAGTTCCGCTGGCGGGTCACCCTGCTGCCGGCGGACGTCCAGCGGATCGCCGCCAAGGCCGAGCTCAACCGCGGCGACTTCTCCGTCCTCGCCTACTGGCTGGTGCCGGAGATCCGCTACAGCCGACCCGGCGCCGGCAAGATCGCCACCGACATCCTGGACCACCCGCGGCGCGAAGAGATCGCTCGGGTGATCAACCTCGGACTCTTCGACATCGACTCGACTCTCCACACCTTCGGACCCGAGCGGGGCATCGACCGCGGCGCCGCCCTGCGGGCGCTCCTGCGCGCGGCCGGCAGTCTGGGTGGACGGCCCTGCAGCGGAGATCTTGGGGCGGTTTGCGAGAGTGCCGTCACCTGCGGCCTCGTCGGAGGGTCGTCCGATTGTCGCGGTTCCGAACGTCTCTCCGGGGACGGGGCTCTCGAGCTTCTGCGCCGGACCCAGCGAATCCTCTCCCGGGAATGAGATTCACGATCCCGAACCTGCTGTCGATCCTGCGCATGGGCCTCGTGCCCCTGTTCATCATCGCCATCCTCGACGACAAGCCCGAGCGCGCCCTCGCGATCGTCGTGCTGGCCGGGCTGACGGACGGTCTCGATGGTTTCATCGCGCGGTTCTGGCACCAGGAGTCGCCGCTCGGCGCCTACCTCGACCCGGCGGCCGACAAACTGCTGCTGGTCTCGGCCTACGTCGTGCTCGCGATCCCTCTCGGACAGGGATTCACCGTCCCCCTGTGGGTCGCGGTTCTGGTGATCGCCCGCGACGTGCTGAGCGTGCTTCTGTCGTTCATCTTCTTTCTCGCCGTCGGGGTGAGGCGGTTCCCCCCGAACGGGCTCGGCAAGGCGACCACGGCGGTGCAGATCGCCACCGCCGGGTTGGTGCTGGTGACCCGCATCCGGCCGGCGCCGGCCCTCGAGTTGTCGGCGGAGCTCGCGACGTATCTCGTGGCGGGGCTCACGGTGGCGAGCGGCCTGTACTACATTTATCGGCTGAGCCGGCTGCCCACTAGTGAGCGCGGCGACCCCCCGAAGTCGACCGAGCCATGACCGATTTCGCCCATCTCCATCTCCACAGCCAGTTCAGCCTCCTCGACGGGGCGAACCGCCTCGACGATGTGCTCGGCGCGGCCCAAAGTGCCGGCATGCCGGCAGTGGCCTTGACCGACCACGGCAATCTCTTCGGCGCCATCGAGTTCTACCAGTCGGCCCGGCAGTTCGGCGTCAAGCCGATCATCGGCATGGAGGCCTACATCACGCCGGGCCGCTACGACGACAAGCAGCTCGCCCAGGGCGGCGACAACTTCCATCTGGTGCTGCTGGCCAGGAACGAGACCGGCTATCGCAACCTGCTGAAGCTCACCTCGCGGTCGTTTCTCGAGGGCTTCTACTACAAGCCGCGCATCGACCACCGGTTGCTCGCCGAGCACGCCGACGGGTTGATCGGGCTGTCGGCTTGCCTCAAGGGCGAGGTCAACCAGCGCATCATGGCGGGGCGCGAGGACGAGGCCGAAGCCAAGGTCCGCCAGTACCTCGACATCCTCGGCGAGGGCAACTTCTACCTCGAGATGCAGGATCACGGGATCGCCGAGCAGCGCCAGTGCAACGAGGCGCTGCGCGGGCTGTCCCGGAAGCTCGGCGTGCCAATGGTGGTGAGCAACGACTGCCACTACCTGAGGAAGGAAGACGCCGAGGCCCACGATGTCCTGCTGTGCATCGGCACCCAGCGGATGTTCGAGGACCCGGACCGGATGCGTTATGCCTCCGAGAACTTCTACATGAAGTCGGCGGACGAGATGTTCTCGCTGTTCCCCCGCGACGCCTCGGCGATCGAGAACACGCTCGCCATCGCGGAGCGTTGCTCGCTCGAGATCGAGATGGGGAAGTTCCACCTGCCGGCCTTCACGCCGCCCCCGGGCGAGACGCTCGACAGCTACTTCGCGCGGGTCGCTCGCGAGGGGCTCGCCCTGCGGCTCGAGTCCCTCGCCCGTGGCGGCTCCACGGCCCTCGCATCGCTCGGGCCCGAGGTCTATCGCCAGCGGCTCGAGCTCGAGATCGACGTCATCGTCCGCATGGGCTTTCCGGGCTACTTCCTGGTGGTCTGGGACTTCATCCGCTACTCGCGAGAGAACCGCATTCCCGTCGGGCCGGGCCGCGGCTCCGCGGCGGGCTCGCTGGTGTCCTACAGTCTGCGCATCACGGACATCGATCCGCTCCAGTACGACTTGCTGTTCGAGCGCTTCCTGAACCCCGAGCGGATTTCGATGCCCGACATCGACATCGACTTCTGCATGCGCCGCCGGGGCGAGGTGATCAACTACGTCACCGAGAAATACGGCCGCGACCACGTGGCCCAGATCATCACCTTCGGGACCTTGGCCGCCAAGGCCGTGATCCGCGACGTGGGCCGAGTCCTGGGTCTGCCCTACACCACGGTCGACCGCATCGCCAAACTGGTGCCGGACATGACCAAGTCCTTGGCCGAGGCGGCCAAGGAGGGCCCCTTGAAGGCCGAGGCCGCCAAGGACCCGCAGGTCGCCAAAATCATCGAGATCGGCACCCGGCTCGAGGGCCTGACGCGCCACGCTTCGGTCCACGCCGCGGGCGTCGTCATCACGCCCCAGCCGATCGAAGAGCTGGTGCCGTTGTACAAGGTCAAGAAGGGCGACGAGGACACCGTCACCACCCAGTGGGACATGACCATCGTCGAGAGCCTCGGGCTCCTCAAGATGGACTTCCTGGGGTTGCGCACCCTGACGGTGATCGACGACGCCCTCGAGATCCTGGCTGCCCAGGGCTCGCCGGTGGATTTCGATCAGGTGCCGCTCGACGACCCCGAGGTCTATCGCCTGTTCTGCGAGGGGCGAACCAACGGCATCTTCCAGTTCGAGTCCTCGGGCATGAAGGACTTGTTGAAGCGCGCCCAGCCCTCGCGCTTCGAGGACCTCGCCGCCTTCAACGCCCTCTACCGGCCGGGCACCCTGACCTCCGGCATGGTGGAGGAGTACATCCAGCGCAAGCTCGGCAAGCGCAAGGTCACCTACTCGCTGCCCGGCATCCAGAAGTACCTCGAGGAGACCTACGGCGTCATCGTCTACCAGGAGCAGGTGATGCTCATCGCGGTGGAGGTCGCCGGGTTCACCATGGCGCAGGCGGACACCCTGCGCAAGGCCATGGGCAAGAAGAAGCTCGAGGTCATGCTCCAGCAGAAGGAGCTGTTTCTGGACGGCGCCGACTCCCGCGGCGTCGACCGGAAGAAGGCCGAGGAGCTGTGGGACTACATCGAGCCCTTCGCCGGCTACGGCTTCAACAAGAGCCACAGCGTGGCCTACGCCATGCTCGCCTTCCGGACTGCGTATCTGAAGGCCCACCACCCGGTAGCCTTCATGACCGCCATGTTCAACTCCGAGTTCGACGACTCGGACTCGATCGCCAAGTACGTCCGGGAGTGCCAGGCCATGGGCATCACCGTGCAGCCGCCGGACGTCAACGAGAGCGACTGGCGCTTCACAGTCGTTGGGGAGGCCATTCGCTTCGGCCTCGGGGCGGTCAAGGGGCTGGGCGGCGGCGCGGTGGAGGGCATTCTCACCTCTCGGCGCCGGGTCGGTCGCTTCCGGAGCTTTGGGCACTTCGCCTTCGAGGTGCAGCTCAAGGACGCCAACAAGAAGGTCTTCGAGAGCCTGATCAAGGCCGGCTGCTTCGATAGCCTGGAGCCCCACCGGGCGGCCCTCTCGGCCGGGCTCGAGAACGTGCTGGCGGTGGCCCAGAAGCACCAGAAGGACCAGGCCAGCGGCCAGGGGGGACTTTTCGGCGGTGGCTCGGCCCACGAGCCGACGGTGAATCTCAAGGTCACTCCATGGCCCGAGCGCGAGCGGCTGTCCTATGAGAAAGAAGCGCTCGGCTTCTATCTGACGGGCAATCCCCTGTCCGAGCACGCCGCGGAGCTCGAGAAACTGGTCAGCCACACCTCCGACCAGCTGACCGAAGACCTCGAAGGTTCGGTCACCTTGGGCGGCCTGGTCACCCGGCTGGTCCAATCGAAGATCAAGAGCGGCATGAATACCGGCCGCATGATGGCCAAGTTCGTGCTCGAAGACCTCCAGGGCGGCATTCCGGTCACGCTGTTCGCCAACCAGTTCGAGCAGTTCGGCCATCTGCTCAAGGACGAAGCGGTGGTGCTGGTCAAGGGCACGGTGCGCGAGCGGGGGAGCGAGCTGGAGCTGTCGGTGGAAGACATCACCTCCCTCGAGAGCCAGGCCCGCAAGCTGGTCACCCGGCTCGAGCTGCGGATCGCTCCGACGACCCCCCGGCAGACCCTGCGCAACCTGTCCGAGCTGCTCCTCGAGCATCACGGGAGGATCCCCATCCGCCTGCGGGTGTCACTGCCAGAGGCCACGGTGAACGTCCGGGCCAGCGGCGCCTACACGGTGCGTCACGATCCCGAGCTGGTGGCGAAGATCGAGGGAATCATCGGCCGGGGGACGGTGCGGGCCGTGGCATGAACGCCCTCGCCCCGGTTCCGCGACTCTCGGATCTCCCGGCGCCGGTCCGGGAGCGGTTGGATCGGGTCGCGGTCCTCGGCCGGCGGCGCCACGAGCCGGTATACCTGGTCGGTGGCATGGTGCGCGACGCGCTCCTGGCCCGCCCGAGCTTGGATGTCGACCTCGTCGTCGAGGGCGACGGTCCGGCCTTCGCCGGTGCCCTGGCCCAGGAGCTCGGCGCCCCCTGCCGGGTCCATCGCGATTTCCTGACCGCCCAGCTCGACGACCCGGCTCTCGGTCTCCTCGACGTGGCCACCGCCCGGCGCGAAAGATACCCGGCGCCGGCGGCCCTGCCCCGGGTCGAGCCGGCGACGATCGAGCAGGACCTCGGCCGCCGCGACTTCGCCGTCAATGCCCTGGCTCTCCGGCTCGACGCAGACGGCTTTCTCGACCCTTGGGACGGCCTCGCGGATCTCGCCGGGCGGCGCCTGCGGGTACTGCACGAGCGCTCCTTCGTGGACGACCCGACGCGCATTCTCCGCGGGGTTCGCCTGGGCGCCCGGCTCGGCTTCCGGCTCGACGCCGCCACCGAGCGGCTCGCTCGCGAGGGCATCGCCGCGGGGGTGTTCGATCCGCTCTCGGGCTCCCGCCTGGCGGCGGAGCTCGAGCTTCTGGCCGAGGAGGAGGGCGGAGTGCTGCGCCGGGGGCTCGCGGACCTCGCGGGCCTGGGATTTTTCGATCGAGTCCTCGGGCTCCCGAATCCCCTGGCACCTCCTCCGATGGACTCCGGCGACCGCTGGCTGCTGCTCCTTCTGACCCTCGGCCAGGGTCGAGACGAGATGGCCCTGGCCGACCGGCTGCAGCTCGCCGGGGAGCGCCGCAGAGTCCTGATCGGGGCCGGCGAGCGAGGTCGGCGAGCGCGGATCGGGCTCGCCGCGCCGGATGTCCCGCCTCACCAAGCTCACCAGGTCCTCACGGCACTGAGTTCCGAGGAATTGGCGCTGCTGGCCACCGAGCCCCCGCCGGTGGGCTCCTGGGCGCGGCGCGAGCGCGACGAGATGCGCTCCTTGAAGCTCACGATCCAAGGCCGGGACCTGGTGGCTCTCGGAGTGGCGCCCGGGCCTCGGATCGGCGAAGTTTTGGACCAGGTCCTTCGAGCACGGTTGGATGGGACCGTGACTGCGCGAGGCGAGCTCGCATTGGCGAAGTGGCTGCTCGAGGAACGGCCATGAGGAACGCAGACCTCCGGGAGTTGGTTCGAGCACCGCAGACGCGACGAGCCCGTCGCGCCGGGGGTCGCGCGACGACCCTCATCGCCACCGCGACGGCTCTCTTCCTCATCGCTTTCAGCCCTCTCCGCGGCCAGGAGCCGGTCACCCGCGACCCCGTTCCCGAAGCACCTGGCACCTCGATCGGCACCGCTCCCGAAGCACCTGGCACCTTGGTGCCGAGCCGCGACCGCTCGACTATCCGGCTGCGTTTCGACTGCCGGAGCGAGATCGGCCGGCGGGAGATCACCCTCTTCGCCAACGGCACCGTTCGGGTCAAGGCCGGGATCGGAAAAGACGAGCGGATCGAGCTTGGTGAGCTCGACCCCGACCAGCTGACTGCGATCGAGAGCCGCCTGGGCGAGGTCGACCTATCCGAGGACGACGAGGGCGGCCAGGCCGTGGTCGTGGGTCCGTGGGTGGAGCAATGCCGGCTCGACCTGCTGACCGCCGCCGACAAGATCCGCACATTCAGCTTTTCCAAGGCGGCCGCGCTGTCGCTCACGCTCGATCGCCTGACCAAGATCGCCGACGAGCTGGCCGGCAACGTTCGGCCCGAGCTTCCCGGCGACATTCCCGCGGGCTACGAGCCGCGCTCCGGCGACGAGTTGATCCGAGCCGACGGCCAGCGTTTCCGCGTCGTCGCCCTGACCGTCGACGGCAAGGCCGTGGAGCTCGAACAGCTTGAGGAGCCGCTCGTGATCTACGTGCCGGTGGGCGAGTTGCGGGCCCTCTTTGTCCGGTTGGAACGGCGACCGTGAGCGGGAGAGGGACCGGTCCCAACCGAGTGCGGATCACCGGCGGGCGCTTCCGCGGTCGGTTCCTGACGGTTCCGGCGGGCGCTCGCCCCACCGTGGGTCGCGTTCGCGAGGCGTTGTTCTCCATCTGGGCCGACGCCCTGCCCGACGCCCGGCTGCTCGAGCTCTTCGCGGGCAGCGGCGTCGTCTCCTGCGAAGCCCTCGGCCGCGGCGCGCGCTCAGCCGTGCTGATCGACTCGAGCGCGCCGGTCGCCCGAAGGCTCGGGGATAACGTCGCGGGGCTGGACCTCGAAGACGCGGCGACCATTTATCGAATGACCTTGCCGCGGGATCTCGCCCGCCTCGACAGCCAGCGGTTCGACCTCGTGTTCGCCGATCCACCCTACTCGTTCACCGGCCATACCGCGTTGTTGACGGCCGTTGCGCCGCTCGTGGCTGAGGGCGGCGAGGTGGTGCTCGAGCACGGTGCCCGCGCCCAGTCGCCCGCGACGGTGGCCGGTTTCGAGCGGATCGACCAGCGGGTCTATGGCGAGAGCGCCCTGTCGCGGTACCGGCGTGGGTAGAATGGCCCTCTCCATGGCATCCGTCACGACGAACCGACCGCTGCGCCGGGCGGCCTGGGGCATCGGTCTCGTGACCCTGGTGCTCCGGCTCGCCTTCCCGATCGACCACCTCTTCGACCACGACTCGGTTCAGTTCGCTCTCGGCGTCGAGCACTACAACCTCGCCGCCCACCACCCGCACCCACCCGGCTACCCGGTCTACATCGCCCTGATCCGCCGGCTCGTCGGGTTCGGGCTGGACCCCGCCGAGGCCATGGTTTGGCTGTCGGTCCTGGGCAGTGCGCTCGGGGCCGTCGCCATGGTCTACCTGGCGGCACGGCTGGCGAGGCCGGCGACCGCGGCGGGAGGCGACGTCCGCGAGCCCCTGGTGGCCGGTGTCGTTGCCGGTCTGCTCTTCGCCGTCCATCCGCACCTGTGGTTCTACGGCGAGCTGCCCCTGCTCTATGGTCTCGAGGGCGGGCTCGCGCCGATCGTGGCCCTCGTCATCCTGCGTATGCCGCGGGGTGGAGGAGCGCAGGTCCTGGCCACGTTCTTGTTCGCCCTGGTCGCGGGATTGCGGCAGTCGACGGCGGTGTTCCTGGCCCCGCTGTTCCTGTACGGTCTGGTCCTGGTTTGGCGGACCGGCCGGCTTTCGATTCTGAGGTTCCTCGGCTTGGCCGCGGGCGGAGCCTGCGTCGTCGGGGTGTGGGCGCTGCCGCTCGTCATCGAGGCGGGAGGCCTCGCGGCCTACCGCGCGCTGTCGGCCGAGCACTTCGGAACGCTCCTACCCCAGACCTCGATCCTCTACGGTGCCGGCGTGGCGGCTATGGCCCACAACCTCGAAGTGCTCGCCAAGTGGACCCTCCAGGGTCTGGTGCCGGCCTTCGGGCTGGTCGGAGTCGCTCTTTCGTCGCGGGCGGGGCGCGCGGGAAGCCTGCGGCGACTACTGCCCGCCGGCGGTTTCCTGGCGTTGTGGGTGGTGCCACCCGTTTCGTTTTTCCTGCTTTTTCACATCACCAAGGCGGGCTATACCCTGATCTACCAGCCGGCGCTGATTCTTGCCGTGGCCCTCGCCGCGGCGCCGGCCCTGGCCGCCGATGTGCGGCGGCGGTCGATCGCCCTGGGCCTCGCCGCCGCCCTCGGTGCTGGGCTCTTCGTGTTCGGCCGGGATCGGGCGCCGGACTCGCCGAGACTCCTGGCCCTGGTCCGCCACGAATTCAACGCGGGCACCCTGCGCCGTTTCGAGCGGGACCTCGACGAGCTGACCGGGGCCCTCGCCAAGCTGCCGTCGGACCGTGTGGTGCTGGTCGCCCTCGAGCTGGCCGGCAGCGGTGGCGCCGGGGCTCGGGGTTACCTCTATCCCTGGCACCGCCACCTGCAGTGGTACCTGCCCGACCACGAAACAGTTCTGCTCGCGCCCGATGCGGGGTTTGCGCTGTGGACCCGGGGGCACGGTCCGTTCACCGACGGAGGCCGGGAGGTGCCGGTGCCCGTGGGGCTCGAGCGCCTCGTGTTCGTGACCGCGGCGCCCCCGGGCGACCGCTTTGCCTTGCCCCTGGGCGAGGTGCTGGTCGCGAACCCGACCTTCTACGTCGTGTCCTGCCCACTGCCGCCGGACCGGCGGGTGGGCGGGTTCCATTTCCGGGAGATTCCTCTCGAGTTCAAAGGAGTTCCTGGAGCCTGGCGTGTCCCGATCGGCTGACCGGTAGCCGGGAGCCGTCGGCGAGGCGGGCCACCCAGCTGTCTTTGGAGTAGAGGTCGAGCCCGGTCAGGCGGTCCAGGTTCAGCACGAAGGAGCGGTGAATGCGCACGAACCGCCGCGGATCGAGCTGCCGTTCGAGCTCGGCCAAAGTCTGTTGCTTGCGAAACAGCTTCTTGTCGGCATGGAAGGCGAGGTAGTCGTCCTTGGCCTCCACGTAGTCGATCTTGCTCACGGGCAGAATGTGGATCTGCCCTTCCTCCCGGATCAACACCCGTTCGAGCGGCGCTCCGGGCGGCCGGGCGCTCTCCGCGAGGGCCGCCGCCGCGGGCTGGTGCTGCCCCCGGCCGAGTCGTTCACGGGCGCGCTCGAGGGCCTGCGCCAGGCGCTCCGGGTCCACCGGTTTCAGCAGGTAGTCGACCGCGTGGACCTCGAAGGCGCGCAGCGCGTGGGCGTCATGGGCGGTCACGAAGACCGTCTCGATCGGCGTCTGGAGCAGCTCGAGGACCTCGAAGCCCGAGAGCTTCGGCATGTGGATGTCGAGCAGCAACAGGTTCGGCTTGAGCTCCTCGGCGAGCTTCACCGCCTCGAAACCGTTCTTGGCTTCGCCCAGGATCTGGAGGTCGGGCGTGGTCGCGAGCATCTCCGCGAGCACGGCACGGCCGAGATCCTCGTCGTCCACGATCAGCACCGAGAGCGTCGTCATGTCGCCGCCGTGGCGGCCCGGAGGGGCAGGAGAACCCGGACCAGGAAGCGTTGGTCGTCCCGTTCGATCTCCACCGCGCCCTCGGCGCCGAAGAGCGCGCTCACCCGCCCTCGTACGTTGGCTAGACCGAGACCGGTGCCCCGCGGCCCCGGGTGGTCGATATCGCAGGGATTCTCGACCGACAGGGCCAGGTGCCCGCCGAGGCGGCGGGCACCCACCCGCACCGTGCCGCCCTCGATCAACTGGGCAATGCCATGGTGAACTGCGTTTTCGACCAGCGGCTGGAGCACCAGCGGCGGCACGGCCAGGGTCAGGGTGTCCTCGGCCACTTCGATAGCCACCTGGAGCCGGCGCCCGAATCGTACCTCCTCGATGGCCAGGTAGGTTTCTGCCAAGAACAGCTCTTCGGACAGCGAGATCGCCTCGCGCGTGCCGAGACCCAGGCTCTTGCGGAAGAAGCCCGCCAGTAGCAGGCACATCCGGCGCGCCGCGCTGGGGTCCGAGCCGACCAGGGCCGAAACCGAGTTCAGGCTGTTGAACAGGAAATGCGGGTCGAGCTGGGCTTTGAGCGAGCGCAGCTCGGCGTCCCGGGCCAGCACCTGGAGCTCGAGGGCTCGCCGTTCCGCCGTCTGGGAGCGCTGGTAGGAAACGAAGAGCGCCTGTGCCAGGAGCGCCAGCGCGTAGAGCAGGGCGCCGACGACGAAGAAGAACGCCACGGCGGCGCGATAGCGGGCGTGGGCCAGGGGGAAGGACGCGCCGCTCGAGAGCAGCGCCGTCCATCCGTACCCGAGGGCCAGCCAGAGGAGGCTGGAGACCCCGGCGGCCACCGATGCGCTGACGATGGACCTTCCTATGGCCGCCTCCGGCAGGGCCTCCGAGCGGGCCACCCACCAGGCGGACAAGCACTGGAAGGCGTAGACCAGGGTCAGAGGCAGCACGACGGCCAGGGATTCGCCCCAGCCGCCGGGCTGCACCAGCGCAAATGCTGCCGCCAGCAGCAGGCCGACGGGAAGCCAGGCGCCCAGGTAGAGTGCCAGGCGCCGCGGATCACTGAGCAGAGGATGCATTGGCGTGACTCACTTCGATGCCACCCATGATCACGAAGCCGCGGACCGTCAACGTGCCTGTGACGGCGCCAGGGTCCGGGGGCGGGATCGTCTTGTCCTCGAACGCGCCGAGCAACGGTACCACTTTGCTTTCGACCCGCCAGCCCTTGGGCACGCGGATTTCGATTCCGCCCCACATCGTGAACACGTCCAGCACGGCGCCATCGGGCGGCGTCCGGGCACCGGTGAGATTGAGCTCGACGCCGCCCATGAAGGCCGAAAGGTCCCCGCCGCGGAAGGACTGGGATGTGTTGGTGACCACGTTGCCCGACATGAAGGCGAAGTTCGCCACCGTCGCCCCGGCATCGCTCTCGCCCGGCGCGAGCTTGCTGCCGGCACCGGAGAACGAGCGGCGGATCAGGTGGAAGCCGACGAAAATCAGGATCGTGGGCCAGAACAGGTCCATCAAGTCGAGCTCCTCCGCGAAGGGGAGGTCGAACAGCCGGGTCGTTGCCACGGTACCCAGCAGCGTGAACAACCCGGCCAACCAGTAGCTCCGCGCCACGGCGAAGGCGGCGGCCAAGAGAAATCCCGCCAGTGGCCAGAAGTAGGGCAGGACGAGGTCATCGTCGATGGCGTGCAGGTTGTCACCGAGCAGGATCGCGCCGAAGATCAGGACCAGGACGCCGAAGGCCAGCTTGGGCGTCGAAGCGAGGGGGTTCTCGTTACTCATGGCGGTCTCCATTCGAGGTCGGGCGATTCTGTCGGGCAAGGGTCTTGACGATGGTCATGGCGCCGCCCGCGATGATCATGAGGGGCCACGAGTTACCCCAGTGCAGGCCGAAAAGGCGCCACTGGCTGACCAGGCAGTAGAGGCCCGCGATCACCAGCCAGAATCCACTCCAGCGGTCCTCCCCGTCGATCCTCGGCTGGACGATCTTGGCGAAGCCCAGGCCGATGACGATCAGCGGCCAGAACTGGAGGACGTAGGACATGGGCACATAGCCGAGCTGGCCGGCGAGCAGAAAGACGCCGAGGGTGATGAGCACGACTCCGACGCCCAGGCTCCCGCAGCTTCGTTCGTTCTTCTTGTTCATGGTGTTCGTTCTCCCGGGAGCTTCGTCGCGCTCCCAGGGTGAACGGTAGACCCCAGCGCGGAGCCGTTCTACCGTCTACCGGCGAACGGCGGCACCGGACCGGTGAATGCCACCCCGCCGGGTGGCGACGGCCTCGATGGGCGGTCGCGACAATCGCGTCATGAGCCAACTTCACGTTCGCGATCTGATGACCTCGTCCGTCGTCGCCGTCCAAGGGGCCGAGACCCTCGAAACGGTGTGGGACTTGATGGTCCGCCGCCACATCCGCCACATCCCCGTGGTCGACCGGGCCGGCCGGTTGATCGGACTGGTCTCCCACCGGGACCTGATGCGCGAGTCCCTGGTCGCACCCGGCGCTCTGCCGGAGACCCCCGAGCGGGACCTGCGCCGCCAGGTGCTGGTGGCGGAAGTGTTGCGGGGACGGCCGCTGGCGGTGAGCCCCGATACCCCTCTGGCTCAGGCCGCGCGCACGCTACTGGAACGGAAATTCGGTTGTCTCCCCGTGGTTGAAGGACGCCGTCTCGTGGGTATCATCACCGAGGCCGATTTCGTCCGACAATTCGCGGAGGCTGAATCATGAAGTTCCCCTGGATCTTGACCCTGTTCGTCGTCGCCCTCTGTCCGCTCCGGGTGGGCGGCCAGATCCTCGAGCCCTTGCCCACGGCGGTCGAAGAAGCACCGCTGATCGCGTTGTCCGGCGGTTCGCTGCCCGAGCCCGGCCTGCTGGCGGCCGGGCAGCCCAGCGCCGAGCAGCTCGGCGAGGTGGCCAAGGCTGGCTATCGCACGATCCTCGATCTGCGGGCGCCGACCGAGGACCGCGGCTATGACGAGCCCGCCCGAGCTCGCGAGCTCGGCCTCGTCTACCACAATCTGCCGATCGTTCCGGCCCAGCTCGACCGCGCCACTCTCGACCGCTTCCGCGAGCTCTTGAAGACCGCCGAGCGGCCCATCCTCCTCCATTGCGGCACCGCGAACCGCGTCGGCGGCGTGCTCTACGCCCACTGGGTGCTCGATCAAGGCCTGGCGCCGGAGGCAGCCCTCGAGCGGGCGAAAGCGGCGGGGCTCAAGTCCCACGACCTGGCGGAGAAGGTCCGGGCACTCGTGGCAGAAACGCCCTGAGGCTGCCTTGCCTCGGCTAAGTGACTGAATCCAAAAGCCTCCGAATCGGCTGGCACCATGTGGGTCTGAAGCTCGGTGACCAGAGCTGGTGGCCAGCCGGTTCCGCGTGGTCTACAATCTTCAAGTTCTAGAAAGAGAGAGCATGCCCTTCAAGAAACTGCGGCTCGGGCCGGAGCTCGTTCGTCAGGCGAGCCGGGAGGCCCTGTTCAACCAGGCTCACGCGGTGATCGGTGGGACCGGGGCCGTCGGCGGGGCGGCGGTCCTCGAGCTGGTCGGAATGTTCGAGGAGGCGCTGCGCTATCGGCGGGGGAGCACCCCGGTGGAGCCGCGGGTGGTCGTGACCGGCCGCAGCCACCACGATCTTCACCAGTTCACGCGGGTCTTCTATCAGGTCCAGGAGCGGGACCACGGTCGCCCACCGGAGCGAATCGAAGGCCGCGGGTATCGCAGTGTGGGCGGCGTGCTCTTGGAGCTCGTGCCCCTCGCGGTGGACCCGTCGTTGCCTGGGCTCGAGGGGTTCTCGCGCCTCGACCGCGACCGCCAAGTCGACGTGATCGCGGCGTTCTTGGCCTCCGGTGGGCTTTCGTCGGCTTCTCCGGCGGAGGACCGGGCGGCGTGGCTGGAGCGTGCGCTGGCCGAGCGGGTGGTGCAACCGTTCAGCGCGTTTCTGGAGGGTTACCGGGCGACGCGGGGCCTACCCGGCGGTGCCGAGCGCTTCCGATCGGTGATCGTGGGGATTCCTCTGGCCAGTCTTGCGGCCTACAAGCTGGGGGATCTCGAGGAAATCGGCCGAGCCCTCGGCATCGACCCGAAGAGTGCGTGCATGGAGGAGCTCAAGGACCGCTACCTCGCCGCCATTCGCGACGATCTGGCCGCGGTGCGGGAGGCGCTGGCCGAGGAGGTCCTGGCCGCCCACACGACCGCCGTCGGTGGCATGTACGACCTCGAGCCCGAGACGGGCCGGACGATCATTCGCCTGGGGTTCGCCCACAGCGCCCTCGACGACCGGCTGATCAAGAAGCAGGAATTCGCGGCGAAGCTCTCGCGGCTCTACGCCGAGCGCCAGATCAAGATGCTGGTGACCGCCGCCGCCATCGGCATCGACGCGGTGCTGGTGAAGAAGAGCCCGCCGATCGCCGCCGCGGTGCGCCAGAAGCTCGAGCGCCAGGCGATCGAGGGGCATCCGGTGGTGCCCCCGGCGGACCTCGGCAGCCTCCACGTCTACCGGCCCGTGGAGCTCGATCTGCTCGAAGGTGGCAACGACCCGGTCCGCTTCGACCATGGCCGGCCGCTGATCCTCGGTCACGTGGTGCGCAGCGGCGAAAACGGCTACTTCACGGTGTCGAACGCCGATGCGCTCTATCGGGTGATGCGGGTGACTTCCGGGGCGGAGCTGGGGATGGTCCTGGCCCGGGTGGCGCTCCTGGGCGACGACCCCCGGTCTCCGGCCTTCGTCGAGAGCGTCTGCTACTACACCGAGACCGACAACAGCCGCCAGGTGCTCGACCTGCTCTCCCAGCCCTGGCTCCGGCGTCACCAGCTCGCCGGGCTCGAGCCCAAGGCCCTCCAAGATCTCGGCTCGGCCAAGCACCAGGCGGAGCTCCACCTGCTCGGCTTGCTGATCCTGTGGCACCGGCTGAAGTCGCTCGACTGGGGCGGCCTGCCGGCCGAGCCCGAGGGGCTGGCCACTTTCTCTGCCGAGGCCTTCTTCGAGGCCCATTCCCAGGCGCCGACCCTCGCGGACGTCGCCGGTTGGGACTTGGCCACGGTGGCCCTCGAGCTGACGCTCCTCGCGACGGCCCGCGAGGAAGACGACCTGCGGCCCCTATCGAGCTTCGCGAGCGGCGATCCGGAGCTGCACGAGGCGGCGCACCGGGTCTACAAGGCGGTGCTCCAGGCGGTCTGGGCCATCCCCTCGATCGGTACGCCGGTGGTCTACGAGAAGAGTGGGCGCAAGAAGGTCCTGGCCGGCCCCTACGCTGCCGCGATCGATCAGGTCGTCACGCGGCGCGACACCTTCGCGGCCTTCCTGAAAGCCCGCTTCGCCGAGCTGGGTGGCGGGGACGACGAAGCCTTCGAGCGGCTGGTCGAGTTCCACGTGGCCAACAACGGCTTTCTCGACCTCCGCCCCCTGGCCGTCCTGGTCACCACCAAGACGGATCGGGACCTCGCCGGCCGGGTGCAGGTCTGCCGGGACGAGGAGAGCTTCCGCGCCGCCCTCGCCACGGTCGAGCCCTACGCCTACTTCACCTCGAGCGGCCTCCTGGCCACCCTCGTCCGCCTCAAAGGACTGGCAAGGCGCGCCGCCCAGCTCGACCCGAGCCTCGGCACCGCTAACCAGTACCGGGCGCAGATTCCCCACGACGAAGAGGGCAGGGCGCTCCTGGTTCCGGGCGTGGTGGAGGCCTTCCGGATGGTGTCCGAGGGGCTCGAGAAGAACACGGGAACGGAACGGCTGGACGGGTATTGGGGGTATTGAACGGGAGCCTGGCCGGAGGCCTGGGGCGCCGCCCCAGGCTGGGAGTAGATCGGGCCTATGGCCCTCGGGGAGGTTGGGGGCCGCGCGGGACGTCCTTGTGCGCGGGGACGGGCGGTCAGCGAGGGTATTCCAGGGCCGAAGGCCCGCTCGAATTCCAGCCTGGGGCGGCGCCCCAGGTCGGATTGGCGCCGCCCCAGTCCCGATGGATGGTGCGTCGAGCGACGAGGACAGCCCGGGGCGCCGCCCCGGGCTGGGAGTCGATCGGGCCTTCGGCCCTTGGGAATCGACGGCGCGGGGATGGTCATGGCCGTCTCCTCACCGCAGAAAGAACGCCAGCTCCTCCAAATCCACCCGCAAATCCACGTCCTTCAACGGCACCTCGGGGATCGCCTTCACCCTCGTGGGCGAGAAGTTGATGACGCCGCGGATGCCGGCGGTGACGAGGGCGTCGTAGTTTTCCTGGGCGGCCTCGGCGGGGAGGCAGAGGACGCCGATTTGGGCGTTGGTGTCCTTGACGACCTGGGTGAGCTCGGTCGAGGGGCGGACGATGAAGCTGCCGATCTTCTTGCCGATGCGCTTCGGGTCGCGGTCGACGCCGCCGACGACCTGGAAGCTGCCGGAGTTGAAGCCGAGGTAGCGGGCCAGCGCGCTGCCGAGGTTGCCCATGCCGACGATCACGAGTCGGTGGCCACGATCGAGGCCCAGCAGCTCGTGGAGCCGGCCGGAGAGCTGGGCCACGTCGTAGCCTACGCCGCGGATGCCGAACTCGCCGAACTGGGCCAGGTCTTTGCGGATCTGCGTCGCCGAGAGGTGGAACCGGCGGGCGAGCTCCTGGGAGGAGACCCGGGCGAGCCCTTCCTCCTGCAGCTGCCGCAGGCAGCGCAGATAGAACGAGAGCCGGTTGAGGGTCAAAGGAGACACGGCCTCGGCCGTGCCCACTGGGTGGAACCGGTTCATCGGGAGGGCTCCGCCGGCGCCGGGATCAGCTCTGGCCGAGCAGCCACTCGAGCAATCTGGCCGGGAACAGGCCTAGCGCCAGGATGCCGAGTGCCGCGGCCACGGCGGCCGTGCGGCCCCAGAAGTCGATGGCCAGCCCGGACGGCTCGGCGACTTCGTCCTTCATGTAGAGGAAGTAGACCACCCGCAGGTAGTAGAAGACGCCGATCAGCGAAGTCGACACGCCCACCAGCGCGAGCCAGACCTGGCCGTGGGAAACCGCGTGGACGAAGGTCAGGTACTTGCCCAGGAAGCCCACGGTGGGCGGAATGCCGCCGAGCGACAGCATGCACACCGTGAGGCACGCCCCGAGCAGCGGGAACCGATGGCCCCATCCAGACAGCTCCGAGATCAGGTGTTGCTCGCCGGAGCGGGCGTAGAGCATCGACACGAGGGCGAAGGCCCCGGCGTTCATGAGCGCATAGGCCAGGAGATACACGAGCGTCGGCTGCCAGGAGCCGGCGTCGAGCGTCGCCACTGGGATCAGCACATAGCCCATGTGGCCGATGCCCGAGTAGGCCAGCATGCGCTTGATGTCCTTCTGGACCAGGGCCAGCAGGTTGCCCACGATCATCGAGAGGGCGGCTAGGGCCGCCACGATCGGCGACCAGTCGGTGTCGAGGGCGCCCGGAAAGACGGTCCGCAGGACGTGGATCAGGACGATCACGCTGGCCGCCTTGGGGGCCACCGAGAGGAACGCCACGAACGGCGTGGGCGCCCCTTGGTAGGTGTCCGGAGCCCAGGCGTGGAAGGGGACCAGACTCATCTTGAAGCCGAAGCCAGCGATCAGGAGCAGCACCCCGAGGGCGCCGATCGTGGCCGAGGCCTGGCCCGAGGCGAAACGCTCGGCGATGACGTCGAGCCGGGTCGAGCCGGTGGAGCCGTAGAGGAGCGCGATGCCGTAGAGCACGAAGGCGCTGGCGAAGGCACCCATCAGGAAGTACTTGACCGCCGCCTCCGAGCCCAACGTGTTCTTGCGGTTGTAGGCCGCGAGGGCGTAGAGGCACACCGAGAGAAGCTCCAGTGAGACGAAGATCGTCAGCAGCTCCTGGCCGCGCAGCATCAGCAGTACGCCGGTGGCGCACCACAGGATCATGGCGTGGTACTCGCCGCCCAGGATCCGCTCGCGCTTCAGATAGGCGTGGGAAGCCAGAAAGCACAAGGCCATGGACACCAGGGCGACCAGGCTCGCCGCGGCCGTCCAGCGGTTGGCCACCAGGAGCCCACCGAAGGACAGGCCCTCGGGCAGCTGGAGCAGCTGCCAGCCGGCGACGCCAGTGGCGCCGAGGGCGAGGGCGGTGAAGGCCTCGCGAAGCTTGGGCAGGAAGGCCTCGAGCAGGAGCAGGACGCAGCCGGCGATGGTCAGCGTCAGCTCGGGGGCGATACTCGTGAGATCGGTCGCGTTCATCGGTTTTCCTCGGAAGGCGCCGGGCGGGCAGAGTCGGCGGCCGCCGCCACCACCGGACCGGGGAGGTCGAGGAGCCGGGGCTCCAGCGGCGCCGGTTCGGCCATCCGTTGCTGAATTCGCTGGAGCGTCGCCTCGAGGGCGGGGCGGGAAGGCTCGAGGAAGCGGGCCGGCGCGACGCCGATCCACAGCATGGCGAGGCACAGGGGCACGAGAGTCACGATCTCGCGCCAGGACAAGTCCTCGAGGTGGCGGTTGGCCTCCTTCTCGAGCGGACCCCAGATCGTCGCGGCCACCATCTTCAACAGGTAGACCGCGGCCAGCACCACGCCGAAGGTCGCCGCCACCGCGGCCCAACCGAGCGTCCGGTAGCTTCCGGCGAGGATCAGCAGCTCACCCACGAAGCCGTTCAGGGCCGGCAGGCCGACGCTCGCCAGGGCCGAGAACACCAGGAAGAAGGCGAACACCGGCACCACCTTGGCGAGGCCGCCGAACTCTTCGAACTTCTTGGTGTGGCGGCGCTCGTAGAGCATGCCCACGAGGAAGAAGAGAGCACCGGTGGAGAGGCCGTGATTGACCATCTGGAGGAGCGCACCCTGCCAGGCCACGAGGTCGAAGGCCAGAAGGCCGAGCATCACGAAGCCCAGGTGGGCCACGGACGAGTAGGCCACCAGCTTCTTCATGTCGACCTGGACCCAGGCCACGAGCGCGCCGTAGAGGATGCCGATGACCGAGAGGGCCACGAGCCACGGCGCGGCCTCCTGGGCCGCCTGGGGGAAAAGCGGCAGAGCGAAGCGCAGGAAGCCGTAGGTACCCATCTTGAGCAGCACCCCGGCCAGGATCACCGAGCCGCCCGTCGGGGCCTCCACGTGGGCGTCGGGCAGCCAGGTGTGGAGGGGGAACATCGGCACCTTGATCGCGAAGGCCAGGGCGAAGGCCGCAAAGAGCCACATCTGCGTACCGGCCGGGAACGACAGGCGCAGCAGGTCCGCCAGCGCGAAGCTCCAGTGGCCCGCCAGCGCGGCGTGGCTCCAGCCGAGGTACACGATGGCGACCAGCATCAGCAGCGAGCCCACCATGGTGTAAAGGAAGAACTTGACCGCCGCGTAGATCCGCCGCTCGCCGCCCCAGATGCCGATGATCAGGTACATCGGCACCAGGGACACCTCGAAGAAGACGTAGAAGAGGAAGACATCGGCGGCCAGGAACGTCCCCAGCATGCCGGTCGTCAGCAGCAGCATGGACAGCGCGTAGCCCCGCCAGTGCTTCTCGATGCCCCGCCAGGTGCCCAGGATCACCAGCGGCAGGAGCACCACCGTCAGCAGGACCAGCGGCATGGCGATGCCGTCGGCGATCAGGTGATACCGGATGCCGAGGCCGGGAATCCACGCGAAGGGACCCTCGGAGCTCGGGACGAAGAAGCCGCCGGAGAAAACCGAGGCCGCGAAGGAGAGGCCGAAGGCCAGCTCGACCAGGGATACGACGAGGGTGTAGAGCTTGACCGTCCGCTCCGACGCGCGGGCCAGGAAGACGAGGCCGAGGGCCGCGATCGTCGGGAAGAAGATCAAGCGGGTCAGCGTGTTGCCCACGAACAAGTCCATCACAGCAGCACCCACGAGAAGAGCGCGACGAGGCCGAGCAGGAAGTACAGGGCGTAGTTGCGCAGGTTGCCGGTGGTCGTCACTCGGCCGAAGTCGCCGGTGATCTCGGCGACGTAGGCGCCCACGTGGACGCCGCCGTCGATCACCTTCTGGTCGATGATCTTCCAAAGCCCGTGGGACAGGCCCCGCAGGGGATTCACGAACAGCCGGTCGTAGAGCTCGTCGATCCGATACTTGTCGGCCAGCAGCCGGTGGAATCCGCCGAGGCGCGCCGCCAGCGCCCGATCTCCGCGGGTGCCGTCCTCACCGCCGAAGAGCTTGCGAGCGATCAGGATGCCGGCCAGCGCCACCGCTACCGAGAGCAGGATGAGACCGATCTCGAGAGCGTGGCTCATCTCCGCGTGCTCGGCGTGGCCGACCTCCGCCCCAAACTCGGCATACACCGGCTCGAGCCAGTGGTGGATCCAGTTTTTGGCACCGAGGATCTCGGGAATCCCGAGGAAGCCCACCACCGCCGAGCCCACGGCCAGGATCGCGAGCGGCACCGTCATCGAGCGTGGCGACTCGTGGAGGTGATGCTCCTGCTCGTGGGTTCCGCGGAACTTGCCGAAGAAGGTCAGGTAGACGGCGCGGAACATGTAGCAGGCGGTCAGGCCGGCGGTCAGGAGTCCCACCCCCCACAGCAGCCATTGGTGGTTGGCGGCTGCGGAATGGAGGATTTCGTCCTTCGAGAAGAACCCCGCCAGAGGCGGAATGCCGGCGATCGCCAGGGTTCCCACCAGGAACGTCCAGAAGGTCACCGGCAGGTGCTTCTTGAGCCCGCCCATCTTGGTCATGTCCTGCTCGCCCCCCATAGCGTGGATCACCGAGCCAGAGCCCAGGAAGAGCAAGGCCTTGAAGAAGGCATGGGTGGCGACGTGGAAGATCGCCGCCGTGTAGGCGCCCATGCCCGCGGCCAGGAACATGTAGCCGAGCTGGGAGACGGTGGAGTAGGCCAGGACCTTCTTGATGTCGTTCTGGGCCAAGCCGATCGAGGCCGCGAAAATGGCCGTGAAGGTACCCACACAGGCGACGAAGAGGGAGACCCCGGGGGCCAGCTGGAACAGCGCGTTCGACCGCGCCACGATGTACACGCCCGCGGTGACCATGGTGGCGGCGTGGATCAGGGCGGACACCGGCGTCGGGCCGGCCATGGCGTCCGGCAGCCACACGAACAACGGGAACTGGGCGCTCTTGCCCATGGCTCCGATGAACAGACACAGGGCCACGAAGGATGCCAGGGTCAGGCCCAGGAGGTAGGGCCCGGAGGTGACCGCGGCCGGGTTCTCCTCGATGGCGGAGAAGATCGTGCCGTAGTCGAGCGTGTTGAAGGTGGCGATCAAGGCGAACAAGCCCACCAGGAACGCGAAGTCGCCGATCCGGTTGACTACGAAGGCCTTCATGCCGGCGTAGGGCGGGAACTTCTCCTCGTAGTAGTAGCCGATGAGGAGGTAGGAGCACAGCCCCACGCCCTCCCAGCCCACGAAGGAGACCAGGTAGTTGGCGCCCAGGATGAGCAGCAGCATGGCGCCCATGAAGAGGTTCAGGTACACGAAGTACCGCTGATACCCCCTCTCGTGGCTCATGTAGCCGCTTGAGTAGACGTGGATCAGGAAGCCGACGAAGGTGACCACGAAGAGCATCACCGACGACAGGGGATCGAGGAGAAAGGCCACGTCGATCGAGAGCGGCCCCACCGTCCACGGGTAGAGCACCTGCTTGAACGGGGCCGGGTACACCGAGTGGGCGTAATGCCACAGGGCGACGAGAGCGACGATCAGGCTGCCGAGCGGGGCCCCGAGGGCCACCGCGGTGGTGACCGGTTTCGGCACGCGGGGGCCCAAGGCGCCGTTCAAGGCGGCACCTAGGATCGGCAGTAGCGGGATCAGCCAGAGAAGTTCCATCGGACCCCTACCAGCGCATGAGGTTGATGCGGTTGATGTCGATCGTCCGCCGGTGGCGGAAGAGCGCGATGAAGAGCGCGAGCCCCACGGCGGCCTCGGCGGCTGCGACCGCCAGGACGAAGAGCACGATGAGCTGACCGGTGCGATCGTCGAGCAAGCGCGAGAAGGCCACCAAGGTAAGGTTGACCGAGTTCAACATCAGCTCGATCGACAGGAAGATCGTGATGCCGTTCTTGCGCGTCATGGCGCCCACGGTTCCGATCGCGAAGAGAATCCCGGCGAGCACCAGGTACCAGGAAGCGGGAGCGCCGATCACGAGCGACCCTCCTCGTCGGTGGGACGTTTCGCCACGATGAAGGCGCCGATCACCGCCACGAGCAGCAGCAGACCGACGATCTCGAAGGGCAGCAGGTAGGTCTTGAACAGGTCGTCGGAGAAGTTGTGCAGCGAGACGAACCGCTCGGTCAGCTCGCCCTCGGCCCGCGCCGGGTCCGACCAGGCCCGCCAGACCGCCCAGGTGCCCATTCCGCCGAGGGCGAGGGCGCCGAGCACGCCGGCGATCCGCTGGCCGCGATCGGCCCCCGGGTTGGCCTCGTCGCGCTGGAGGTTCAGCAGCATGATGACGAACAGGAACAGCACCAAAATGGCGCCGGTGTAAATCAGCAGCTGGAGCGTGCCGATGAACGGCGCGCCCAAAAGAACGAACAGCACGCCGGTCGAGAACAGCGTCGCGACCAGCGAGAGGGTGGCCTTCACCGGGTCCCGGTGGACCACCACCAGAAGCGCCGAGCCGACGGCGACGAGGGCGAAGATCCAGAAAATCACGGTGGCCATCGTCGTCTCCTTACAGCCAGCCCTTGAGCACCGCCACGGCGACGCCCAGGAAATTGACGATGGACAGCGGCAACAGGATCTTCCAACCGATGTTCATCAGCTGGTCGTAGCGGAACCGCGGGTAGGTCCAGCGCACCCACACGAAGAAGCAGAGGAAGAGGCAGATCTTGATGAGCAGCACTCCTGCGCCGGCCACCACACCCCAGATTCCCCAGGCCGCGAAGTCCACTCCGGGCAGGTGCCAGCCGCCCAGGTAGAGGGTCGCGGCGAGAGCCGAGAGGGTCGTCATGGCGGCGTACTCGGCCATGAAGAAGGCCGCGAAGCGCATGGCGCTGTACTCGGTGTGGTAACCCGCCACCAGCTCGGACTCGGCCTCGGGAAGGTCGAAGGGCAGCCGATTGGTCTCGGCGAAGGCCGCGACGACGAAGACGAAGAACCCGATGGCCTGGGGGATGGCGTTCCAGATCACCTCGCGCTGGTACTCGACCACCTGATCGAGCCGGAAGCTGCCGACCGGTAGCAGCACGGCCACGACCGCCAGGGTCAGGGCCAGCTCGTAGCTGATCATCTGAGCCGAGGCGCGGATCGAGCCGAGCAAGGAGAACTTGTTGTTCGAGGCGTAGCCGGCCATCACCAGCGAATAGACGCCGAGGGACGACAGGGCCAGAAACAGCAGCACGCCGGAGTCGACATCGGCGACCATCATGGGGAGGGTCGCGCCCTGAATGACGATCGTCGGTCCCAAGGGAATCACCACGAAGGTCGAGAAGGCCGGCACGAGAGCCAGGACGGGCGCCATCAGGTACAGCAGCCGGTCGGCCTCCCCGGGCATGACGTCTTCCTTGAAGATGAACTTGATGGCGTCGGCGAGGGGCTGCAACAGGCCGAGGGGGCCCAGGCGGTTGGGGCCTGGGCGATCCTGCATCAGGGCGCTGCCGCGGCGCTCCACCCACACCATGCCGGGCACGATCGTCAGCAGGATCGCCAGGAAGGCACCCAGCTTGGCGAGCATCGCCAGGGTTTCGGTGGTCACGGTGAGTTCCTTCTCCCTAGTCGGTCCGGATCAGGGGGTCGCGCCCGGCGACGGCTCGGCCAGAAGCACGCCGGTCGCCGGAAGAGTGCGGAAGGTGAGCCCGGCGAAGGCCGGCACCTCGGCCGCCAGGCGGTCGAAGGCGACCGCGGTGGTGGTGGCGGCACCCTCGTCGCCGAAGCGGCCGAGGAGCTCGCCGAGGACCTCGGTGCCGGGCCGGGCCGAGCCCGGAGGAGCGAAAGCCCGCTCGAACTTCTGCACCCGGTTCTGGACGTTGACGAAGGTCCCGCTCTGCTCCGCGTGGGTTGCGAGCGGCAGTGCGAAGTCCGCGGCGCGGGCGAGAGCGGTGTCTGCCCAGCCCAGGACGACGAGGGTCCTGGCCCGGCGCAGGCGGGCCACCGTGGCCGGGTCGTCGGCCCCGGGACCGAAGGCGCTGTCGGCCACCACGACGACCTCGAGGCCCGCGGCGCCGTCGCTGCCCACGAGCTCGGCGGCGCTGGTGCCGCCCGCCCGGCTCGCGAGCCCTGCGAGCTCGGCACCGCGCCGGTTCGGCCCGGCGTCGGTGCCCGCGATCCCGCCGTGGAGATTCGGGATGCGGTGCTCGGGCCCCCTCTCCACCCAGACTCCCCGGTTCTGACTGCCCACGGCATCGGCGATCTTTCCGAGCAGGTAGGCCTCTTCCGTCGAGAGGTGGGCCGAGCCCAGGAAAGCCGAGCTCGGGCCGGCGGCGACGAGTGCATCGTGGATGCGGGTCAAGGCGTCGGACCAGGAGGTCGCCTCGGTGCCGGCGCGCGGCGTCGTCAGCCGCGGCGTCTCCTCGTAACGGCGGAAGGAGATCCGGCCCGGGTCGCACATCCAGTGGTCGTTGACCGCCTCGTTGGTGCGCGGCTTGTAGCGCCGGATCGCCCCCTTGCGATGCTCCAGGGTGATGTTGCAGCCGACCTCGCAGCCGGTGCAGATCGAGGGCTTCTTGTCGAGGTACCAGACCCGTTCGGCGAAGCGGAACTGGGTCGAGGTCAAGGCACCCACGGGGCAGACGTCGACCACGTTGCCGGCCAGCTCGTCATCGAGCTCCCGACCCGGGAAGGTACCGATCTCGGCCCGCGCGCCGCGGTTGAAGAAGCCCAGGGTGCTGGTCTTCGAGATCTCCTGGGTGAAGCGCACGCAGCGGGTGCACTGGATGCACCGGTTCATGTTGAGGAGCACGGTGGGACCGAGGGGAATCCGCTCGCGGCCCGGGTAGGTCCGCTTCTCCTCGTACTTGAAGCGCGAGAAGGCCTGGCCGTGCTTGAACGAGTAGTCCTGGAGCCCGCACTCGCCGGCTTGATCGCAGATCGAGCAGTCCAGCGGATGGTTGATGAGGAGGAATTCCATCATCCCACGCTGGGCCTCTTCGACCGCCGGCACGTCGGTGCGCACCTGCATGCCGTCCTTCTGAATGGTGATCGAGCACGCGGCCTGGAGCTTGGCCCCGCCGTCGACCTGGACCAGGCACATCCGGCACTGGCCCACGACCGGCAGCCGGGGGTGATAGCAGTAGTGGGGGATCTGGACCCCCACCCGCTGACCGGCGTCGACCAGGTTGGTGCCCGCCGGCACCTCGACCGTGCGGCCGTTGATGGTCACGGTAGGCATCAGTTCGAAGCTCCGTTGTCGAAATGGCGTCGAGGCGGCTCGGTCCAGCCGCCGTTCGCGAGGTGGAGGTCGATCTCGGGGCGGAAGCTCTTGACCAGGCTGCGGACCGGACCGACGGCGGCGTCGCCGAGCGCGCACAGCGAGTTGCCCGCGATCATGTTGCAGATGTTGTCGAGGCTGTCGACCTGCTCCGCGGTGGCCTCGCCCCGGTAGATCTTCTTGAGCAGGATCTCGATCCAGTTCGTGCCCTCACGGCAGGGAGTGCACTGGCCGCAGGACTCGTGGTTGAAGAACTTGGCGAGCCGCAACACGGCTCCGACCAGGCTCACCGTGTCGTCCATGACCATCACCGCGGCGGAGCCGAGCATGCTGCCCGCCTTGGCCACGCGGTCGAAGTCGAGTTGCAGGTCGAGATGCTCGGGCCCCAGGAGCGCCGCGGAGGCGCCGCCGGGGATGTAGGCCTTGAGTGTGCCACCGCGATACATGCCGCCGGCCGCCGCGAGCAGTTCCGAGAACGGCACGCCGATCGGAAACTCGTAGGTGCCGGGCCGTTCCACGTGACCGGAGATGCAGTAGAGCTTCGGCCCGGTGTTGCGCTCATCGGTACCGATCGCCTTGAACCAGGCCGCGCCGCGGCTGACGATGTGGGGCACACAGGCCAAGGTCTCGACATTGTTGATGACGGTCGGCGAGCCAAAGGCCCCGACCACCGCTGGAAACGGAGGCTTCACCCGCGGCTGGCCGCGCTTGCCCTCGAGGGACTCGAGCAGGCCGGTCTCCTCGCCGCAGATGTAGGCCCCGGCGCCGCGGTGGACGTAGACGTTGTGCTTGAACGTCGAGCCCAGCACGTGCTCGCCGAGGATGCCTTCCCGGTAGCCGTCCTGAATGGCGGCCTCGAGGGTGGCGATCGCCTGGGTGTACTCACCGCGGACATAGATGTAGGAGGTGGCGGCGCCGACGGCGAAGCCGGCGAGCAGGCAGCCTTCGATCAGCTGGTGGGGATCGTGCTCCATGATCACCCGGTCCTTGAACGTCCCGGGCTCGCTCTCGTCGGCGTTGCAGACGATGTACTTGGGCTTGTCGTTGCCCTTGGGAATGAAGCTCCACTTGAGGCCGGTGGGGAAGCCGGCGCCGCCGCGGCCGCGCAGGCCGGACGCCTTGACCTCCTCGATCAGCTCCTCGGGCGTCCCCTTGAGGGCCTTGGCGAGGGCCTCGTAGCCGCCGCCCCGCCGGTAGCCGGCGACGGATCGCGCCTCGGGCTTGCCGACATTCTTGGTGAGGACCGGTTCGAAGGCCATCAGTCGAGCTCCTCGAGGATCTGGCGAACCCGGGCCGGGGTCAGGTTCTCGTGGTACGCCTCGTCGATCATGGCCATCGGCGCGGTGTCGCAGGAGCCCAGGCATTCGAAGTGGGTGTAGGAGCACTTGCCGTCGCCGGTGACCTCGTCCTCGCCGACGCCCAAGGCTTGCTCCAGGGTCTCCATGATTTCGGAGGAGCCGCGCAGCTGGCAGGAGAGATTGGTGCACACCCGGATGCGGTGCCGACCCACGGGCCTCTGGTGGAAGAGGTCGTAGAAGGTCACGACGCCGTACACCTCGGCCGGGGCGAGCCCGAGTTCCTGGGACACGGCGGCGATCGCCTGATCGGGCAACCAGCCGCCCCAGTGCTTCTGGGCGAGGTGCAGGACCGGGATCAGCGCCGCCTTGGTGCCGGCCGGGTAGCAGGAGCGGATCTCCGCGATCCGCCGCTTCAGCTCGGGCGGAAACTCGGTCGGGATCGATTCCGAAGGGTTCACGGCTCACCCCCGCGGGCGAAGCCAGGGCCGCGAGCGCCGAGATCGAGGCCGCCCTTCTTGAGGACGTAGGCGTAACCCACAAGGATCAGCGCCACGAAGGCCAGGATCGCCCAGAACAGGTTCCAACCGCCCTCGCGGATGACCAGTGCCCACGGGTACAGGAAGGCCGCTTCGAGGTCGAAGACGATGAAATCGATGGCGACGAGGAAGAACAGAACGGAGATCCGCTTGTGGGAACGGTCGAGGAGCGGCACACCCGACTCGTAGGGAGTCGCCTTCACCCGGCCGCCCACTTGCGCGCCCGCGAAGTAGGAAATGCCGAGCATCGAGACGCCGATCAGAATCGCGATCCCGAGGGCCAGGAGGACGGGAAAGTAGTCTTGCGGCAAGGGTGCTTGTTGCCTCCCGGGGCCTCGGCCGAACGGCCGGGACAGCCCCGCGTCGATGTCTGCCCCGTTGGGGACCGTGCGCGCACCCGCGCCGAGGGCGGCTTCCGGTGACAGAAGGCTCGCGACTCGTGGCGGGCTGATTGCCTCGTGAAGGATGTCACAAGCTCCCGGGAAGTGACAAGGCGAAAGACCCGGGAAGCCAGGACCGGTCGTCACAGGATGTTCATTCCAGAATGTCTCCGCTTTCGTGGTTGCGAGCACTTGTACTGTCGTGCTGACGTTGCTCATGGTCGACGCCCGGCCGGAGCTATTTGGTTCCATGAAAGGAGACAGGAGATGCTTCGCAGGACCTTCTCGCTCGTTCTTTTGGTGGTGCTCTTCGGCGCGTCCGCCGGTTGGGCTCAGTTCCCCGTCAACATCCGCACCGGCGACGACTCGTGGGTCACTCCCGCCGCCGGCTCCTTCGTGAACTTCGCCGCCACCCCGATTCCGGCCGGCTTCTTCGGGGCCGGCTCGAACGCCTACGGCGGGACCGTGGGCTTCGTCGGCCAGAACATCCCGACCGCTCCGGCCAACGCGCTCAACCCGGCCGACACGCTGGTGACGCGCCTCGACGGGATGTCCTTCCCGGCGCTCGGCGTGCGTAACACGCGGATCCAGATCAAGGCGTTGTCGCTGCGCTCGATGGCGCCCATCACCGTCACCTATGGCGGCGGCGCCACGGAGCAATGGAACGTCGTCCTGACGCTCTCGACCGTCCTGGCCCAGCCGATCGGCAACATGGCGGTGACTCTTGGTTGCGTCAACGGCGGCGGCACCTTCGCCTCCGCCTTGCCGGTCGTGCCGCGGTTCGTCTTCACCCACACCCTGACCGGGGTCACCCTGGTGCTCGACTGCGGTACCGCGGGCAACGGCGTCTGCGGACCGGTCACGATCAACGCCAACGGTTGTTGGTCGCGCCCGGCGCCCCTCGGCCCGGCCGGAGCGGCCTGCCTGCCGCCGATTCCCGCGGGGGTGCAGGTCGATGGCAACATCGACACGATCTTCGACTACGTGACGATCGGCCGGCGGGACTTCCTGGCCGGCGTCCAGGGCTGCGGCCCGGCGGGCTGCAACTACTGCACGTCGACCGAGGCTCATCCGGCCAACGCGCAGCACCAGGTCATCGGCGGATCGTGCCCGAATCCGGGCACGATCGCCATCGCCACCGACACCGTGCGCAGCGGCGCCCAGGTGATCCAGTGCGCTCCCACTTCGGTCGAGCTGGGGAACTTCAAGGTCCTCACCAACTTCAAGTTCACCGGCCCGATCGAGCTCGAGCCCTACGCGGCGGACGCCGAGCCGATCGGCAACGCCGACGGCAACCCCTGATTCCGATCGCCTCGAGCCGGCCTCCCGCTCCCCGCGGGGGGCCGGTTTTCTGTAGAGTTCCCCGCCGTGCGCCGCGACGTCATCGCTGTCATCCCCGCATACCAGTGTGCCGTGACCCTCGGTGAAGTGGTGACCGGGGTGCTCCGCCACCTGCCGGAGGTGGTGGTGGTCGACGACGGTTCCACCGACGGCTGCTCCGAGGTCGCCCGCCGGGCCGGGGCGCGGGTGATCACCCACGAGCGAAACCGCGGCAAGGGTCACGCCCTCCAGACCGGTTGCGCCGCCGCCCTGGCCTGGGGCCGGGAGGAGGGGCACCCGCCCGTGGCCGCCCTGGTGCTCCTCGACGGCGATGGCCAGCACGACCCGGAGGATCTGCCCGCTCTCCTGTCGGCCTGGGACGCGGGAGAGGTCGATCTGCTGGTCGGCGCCCGTTTGAAGGACCGCGCCAAGATCCCGGCCCACCGTTACTGGACCAACACCATCGGTTCCAAGCTGCTCTCGATCATCACCGGCACCGGCCTCGAAGACAGCCAGTCCGGCTACCGGCTGATCCGCGCCGAGCTGTGGGAGCAGCTCGGCCTGCGCTCCGGCGGCTACGCCATCGAGTCCGAGATGCTGATCAAAGCGGCCCGCCACCGAGCCCGCATCGCCCACGTGCGGGTGCGAACCATCTACCACGACCGCGTGCCGAGCTTCTACCGGCCGGTCCTGGACACCACGCGGATCACCTGCGCCTCGATCTACTACCGGTTGTTCGGCGGCTGAGGCGGCCCGTCAGCCCCACAGCTGCCGAAAGCAGAACCACTGCTCCGGCTTCTGGCGGATCGCCGCTTCGATTTCGCGCACCAGGGCGGCCATGACGGCCTCGTGGTCGACGTCGCGGTCGTTGGTTTCGGGGGGCACGATCGGCGGCCGGATGTCGAGCCGGTAGTGGCGCCGGCCTTCGCGGAAGCAGAACACTGGCACGATGGGCACGGCGGCGGCGCGGGCCAGGGCGGCGGGGCCGACGGGCAGGGGGAAGGGCCGGCCGAAGAGGGCGGTCTCGGAGGTCCGGCCGCTGGTCGCCGGCCGGTCCGCCTGCAGGCCGACGAGGTCGCCTTTGCGCAGGGCGGTCAGGAGCCGCGTGCCGAGATGGGGGTTGTCGCGGGCGAAGTGGGTGGTGAAGTGGGAACCGGCATCGTCCTTGTAGAGCTGGGCGACGAACTCCTGGGCTCGGGCATCCATCTCCTGCTCGCGCACGATGTGCACGTGGCGGTTGATGCCCACCTCGCTGGCGATGAAGGTGCCGACGTCCCAGGAGCCCACGTGGGCGGTGGCCAGCACGAAGCCCTTCTCGCCGCCCGCCACGGCGTACCAGTGCTCGGTGCCGAAGGCGTCGACCTGAAACGGCCGTGACGTGCCGAGGCGCTCGAAGCGCTCCGAGTTGCACCAGGCGTGATTCCAGAACACCGTCCAGATGCGTCGCTGGCGCTCGAAGTACCCGGCCCCTCCGAGCACCGCCTCGAGGTTCGAGGCGACTGCCCGCCGCATGCCGCGCAGCACGAAGAAGAAGAAGGTGGTGAACACCGCGATCGTGATCGGCATCGTCCAGGCCGGCAGGGACACGACGCCGAAGCGATGGAGCTTGAACCAGACCACGCCGGTGACGTGGAACCGGCCGAGGATCCTGCGCGACCTGCCCACCCGCGGAGCGTGGGGTGCCTGGGTGTGGTCCGTGCCCGCTGCCGCGCTACCGCTCATCGGTTCTCCCTGCGATCGAGAACGGCCCAGCCGAAGCCCCCGCCGACGGCCGGGGCCGTGAGCAGTACCCGCGTGACGGGCCGCGGGAAGGCGCCGCCGGGGTGAGGGACGAGGTCGAAGACGGGGTCCGGCTCGGCGAACCCGGCGGTCGGGCCGAAGGCGGCGCCCTCGAGGGCCACGATCGCTGCCGGAAGGGGGCTGCCGGCGAGCTCGCCGGTGACCCCGCGGGGCGCCACGACGGGAGGCATGGCACGGGCGCCCCAGGCGGCCCGCAAGGTCTCGGCCTCGAGCCGATCGCCGCCCTTGGCGCCGGAGGCGTTGGCCACTACGAGGTCGATCGACTCGAGCGTCACGCCCGCCCGCTCGAGGCCGCGGGCGAGGGAGGTACCCAAGGTGGTGGCGCCACGGCCCCAGCCGCTCGCCCGCGCCGTCGGGTCGAAGGCGGAACCGGCGGCTCGGAGTGCGGCCAGCGGACGGGCGCCCCGCTCGCGCGCTGCCGCCGCGCCCTCGAGTACCACCACGGTGGCTCCTTCGCCGGTCAAGAAGCCGGCGCGCCGGCGATCGAAGGGCCGGGCCAGGGGCGATAGCCCGTTCTCGCCCCGGGCCAGGGCGCGAAACCGATCGAGGAGCGCCTGCAGCAGCGGCGTCACCTCGTCCACCATGCCGGCCAGGGCGCGCCGGGAGCGGCCCCGCCGGATTTCTCCTCCCGCCCGCTCGAGGGCCGCCAGGGGGCCGGCCTGGCGGGCCGTGAACGAGAGGTTCGGGCCCTGGGCGCCGAGCAGGCGGGCGATCTGGGCCGCCGGGGCGTTGGCCACGGATTCCGAGAACAGGAACGGCGACGCCGCCTCGGGGCCGAGGGTCAGGATCTGCTCGAGAAGCCCCTCGCTCACCGACGACGGCCCGAAGGAGGTCGCCATGAAAACCGCGGTGTCGATCTCGGTCTCGGGGGTGGGAGCCTCGTGGTCGGCGGGGAAAGGCAGCCCGGCGTCGGCCGCGGCCAGCCGCGCCGCCACCACCGCGAAACGGGACGGCACGCTCATGCGCCGGGCCGCGGAGGGCGCCAGCCAGGGTCGCAGAATCGCGGGGTCGACCCGCCCGGCCCAGGCCACGGCGGGGTCGAGGGCCAAGCCCGCGGGCCGGCCGGGCGCGCCCAAAGGTCCGAGGGCACCGAGGGGCGACAGCCGCGGCCGTCCTTCGGCCAGGGCCGCGCGCAGGCCCTCCCGGCCCGCTCCCCACGGCCCCACCGTCCCGAGCCCGGTGATCCAGACCGCTTCGCTCAACGGGCCTCCGCGCGGCGGAACACGGCCGCCGCGTTGGCGCCGCCGAAGCCGAAGCTGGTCGACAGGGCCACCTGGGCACCGGGCAAAGGCAAAGGCCGGTCGAGCACCAGACGGCCAGGCATCGACGGGTCCGGCGTGCCGCCCGCGGGAGTCGGGTGGACCTCGCCGTGGAGCAGGCAGAGCACCGTGGCCACCGCCTCGAGCGCGCCGGAGGAGCCGAGCAGGTGGCCCACGGAAGCCTTGGTGGCGGTCAGGGGGACACTGCCGGCTCGCGCGCCGAACACCCGCTCGAAGCCCTGCCATTCGGAGGCGTCGTTGAGCGGAGTACCGGTGCCGTGGAGGTTGATGAAGTCGACCTGGTGAGGCGCGAGCCCGGCCGCCGCCAGGGCTCGACAGAGGGCCAGGGCGGCACCCACGCCTTCCGGATGGGGTGCGGTCATGTGGTGGGCGTCGCAGGAGTTGCCGACCCCGGCCAGGTTCGCCAGGGCCGTCGCTCCGCGCTCGGCGGCCCGCTCGGCCCGTTCGAGAATCACGATTCCGGCTCCCTCGCCGAGCGACATGCCCGTACGCTCGGCACGGAAGGGCCGGCAGGGCTCCTCGTCGACCACCCGCAGGGAGTTGAAGCCGGCATAGGTCAGCTGGCACAGGGAGTCGCCGCCACCGACCACTGCGGCCTCGATTTCGCCGGCTTCGAGCGCGTCCAGGGCCAGGCCCAGGGCCTGGGTGCCCGAGGCACAGGCGGAGGAGACTGTGAGCACTGGGCCCTCGATTCCGAGCCGCCGCGCCACCGTGTCCGCCGGGCTGTTGATCGGTTGCGTCGCCAACCGCCCGACGGCGGGCCGGGGCGCCTTCGCGGAGTGCCCGAGCAGGGCGCCGAAGTAGCGCTCGGTTTCCTCCATCCCAGCGGTGGAACCACCGAAGAAGACGCCGAGGGCGTCTGCTTCGTAGGGCAGAGCCAAGCCTCCGGCGGCCTGGCTCACGGCCTCCCGGGACGCGGCCAAGGCATAGGCGTCGGCGCGCGAGAGCCGGTCGAAACCGCTAATTTCCACGCGAACTTCCGCCGGCGGGGGCGGCGTTTGAGCGGCCAGGTGGGTGCGGTGGGCCGCGCTGTCGAAGCGGTCGAAGGGGCCGATGGCGGTGCGCCCCGACTGGAGCCCTCGCCACAGCGGCTCGACGCCCCAGCCCCAGGCCGAGACGGCGCCCAGCCCCGTGACGACGATCACCGGCCGGCTCACGCGACCTCGGCGCTGGCTGCCGGCTCGGGCGGGGCGAGGTGGACCCGGGGTACCAGCCCGCGGCGCTCCTGCCAGCGCAGCACGAGGTAGAAGATCTGCAGCCGGAAACGGGTGGACCAATCCGGACGGGACACTCCGGCCAGAATCGTCGTCACGGCGGTGCGCAGGCCCAGGGGATTGCCCGGGTAGACCAGCAGGTCGCGCAGTCCAGGTCCGTAGAAGGCCAGGACGAAGCGCCGGAAGATTTCGTAGATCCGCCGCTGCTCGCGCTGGTAGCGAGCGAAGGGTCGCTGAAACGAGCCGCTCGCGAGGCCGCGGTCGACCGCCTCGGCGGCGTCGAGGCCGCTGTCCAAGGCGAGCAGGACCCCGGTCGAGAAGATCGGGTCGAGGAAGGAACCGGCGTCGCCGGCCAGCAACCAGCGGTCGCCGGCGTGGCGGCGAGCCCGGTAGGAGTAGTCGGCATCGACCCGGACCTCGGTCACCCGGCGGCCCGGGGCCACCCGCTCGGCCAGGGCCGGCGCGGAGGCGAGCAGAGCGTCGAACGCGGCCTCCGCGCCGCGGTAGCGGCGGTAGACCTCGACCGGCACCACCACCCCCACGCTGGTCCGCCCGCCGGGCAACGGAATCAGCCAGGACCAGCCGCCTTCATAGAGCGAGATCAGCCGGATGTCCCCGGCGTGCCCCTCGGGCGGCGGCACGACGTCCTCGAACCAGGCGTGGAGACCCACCTGTTTCAGCTCCGGGTCGACCTCCCGCAGGTCGAGACGCTTGGCCAGGAAGCCGTCGCGCCCCGAGGCATCGATGAGCGCGCGGGCGTGAACGGTGCGGTCGCCCGCCGCGTCGCGCAGGTCGACTTCGACGCCGTCGGCGGTGAAGCGAACGTCCGTGGCGCGGCATGGCATGGACACCTCGGCGCCCAGCTCGGCGGCGCGCTCGAGGAGGATCTGGTCGAAGCGGTCCCGGGCCACTTCAAAGGTGTCGTTCCGGCGCAGGCCGCGGGCGGTCGCGAAGTCGGCGTAGCCGCTGGACTCCCCCGCGGGCGAGAGGATGAACGCCCCGCGTTTGCGCGGCAGCCCCTCGTTCTCGAGCCGCTCGACCAGGCCCAAAGCCTCGAAAGCCCGATGGCACTGGGGCAGGAGGGATTCCCCAATATGGAAACGGGGGAATTGCTCGCGCTCGACGAGCAGTACGCGGCGGCCCCGGGAGGCCAGCCAGCCGGCCGCGGCGGCGCCCGCGGGGCCGCCCCCGACGACCACGACGTCGGGGTGGGAAGTGGGTTCGAAACTCGACAAGTTCGGTTTTCCTGGTCGGCCCCGGCTCTCGGAGTCCGGCGCTCGGGCGCCGTGGGGGAGCGGGTGGTCTCGGATATAATGCCGGCGCTTCGCGCTCCGGAACCTGCGCAGTATACCGGAGCGCTCGCACCCATCGACAGCTCCCGAATGGCCGACACCACCCTCGTAGCAACCTTCGCCCGTCGGGTCCGGCGACACCCCGACGCGCCCTTGGTGGTCTCTCCACGGAATTCCGCCACCGTCGGCGAGGTCGCGGCCCTGGCCGCCGCCGCCGGGGACTGCTGGCGCGGGACCGCGCTACCGCCGGGCACACCCGTGGCCCTTTCGGCCGCCACCGGCCCGGGCTTTTTGGCTGCGTTCCTGGCCCTGCGGCGCCGCGGCTGGGTGCCGGTGCTATTCGACGTCAAAGCGCCGGATGCCGAGCGGCGCCGGGTGGCGAGCGCCCTCGGCTGTCCGGTCATCGCCGTCTGCGAGCGGCCTTGGCCGGCGGGACCGGAGGACCTGGACCTGCTCCCGGTCGCCTTGCACGGTCCCGCGGCGATCCTTGATCCGCGCCTCGGGGCGGTCAAGCTGACTTCCGGCTCGACCGGCGAGCCGCGGGGCATTCTGGTCGACGAAGAGGCCCTGCTGGCGGACGAAGAGGCCCTCGCCTGCACCATGAGCCTCGGCCCCGCGGAGCGGATTCTCGCCGCGGTCCCCTTGAGTCACTCCTATGGCCTCGCCAGCATCGCCCTGCCCGCGCTGGTGCGCGGAGCCACGATGATTCTGCCCGACGAGGACGGCGGTCCGTTGGGTCCCCTACGCGCGGCCCAGAGTCTCGGTGCCACCTTCTTCCCGACCGTGCCGTCCTATCTCGATGCCCTGCTGCGGCGCTCGACCCCTCCGGCATGGCCCGAGAGCCTGCGCCTGACGATCACGGCCGGCGCGCCGCTCGCGCCGGACACCGCGGCACGATTCCGGCGAACCTACGGGCGGCCGGTCCACGTCTTCTACGGCTCCAGCGAGAGCGGCGGCATCGCCTACGACCGGGAGGGCGGGGCCGGCGAACGCGGGACGGTGGGTGAGCCCGCGGAAGGGGTCCGGATCGAGCTCGAGGCCGATTCGGGCACGGGGTCGGGTGTCGTCATTGTCCGCTCGAAGGCCGTGGCCCGGTCCTACTGGCCCGTGCCGGTACCGGAGCGGCTCGGCGAAGGCCGGTTCCGCAGCGGCGACGTGGCGCGTTTCGTGGGCGGCGAGCTCGAGCTCGGCGGGCGCACCGACGACGTCATCAACATCCGCGGCAAGAAGGTCAACCCGCGGGAGGTCGAAGCGGTGGTGGCGACGCTGCCCGGGGTAGACGAGGTGGTGGTCATCGGCGCCCGGTCTCCCGGTCGTGCGGATCAGCTGGTCCGCGCGGTGATCGCCTGCCCCGCGGGTGCCCTTTCACCCCAAGACGTGGTCGCCTGGTGCCGCCCGCGGCTGGCCGAATACAAGGTGCCGCGCAGCGTCGTGCTGCTGCCGATCCTGCCGCGCACGGAGCGGGGCAAGATCGATCGTGTCGCCCTGCGCAGCCTCGAGACGGCCGCTGTCCTCCCTTCCGGCGTGGCCTGACGTGCCCCGCCCCTGGCGCCCGACCCCGCTCGTCGCCAGCTCCGTCGCCTTCCACGGCGCCGGCCTCGCCGCGCTGGCCGCGGCCCCGAGCCTCGCGCCGTGGGTGCTCGCCGCCTGGGTGGCGAATCACGGGTTGCTGGCCGCCTTCGGCATGACGCCGCGGTCGACCGGGCTCGGCCCGAATCGCACCCGGCTTGCGGACAACCCGTCGGCCGCGATCGGTCTGTCCTTCGACGATGGCCCCGACCCGGAGGTCACCCCGGCGGTGCTCGACGAGCTCGATCGCTGGGGCGCCAAGGCCAGCTTCTTTCAGATCGGGGAGCGGGTCGCCCGTCACCCGGACCTGGCGGCCGAGATCGTCGCCCGCGGCCACGCGGTCGAAAACCACACCTGGAGCCACCCGGTCTTCTTCACCTGCCGGTCTCCGAGTGGGATTCGCCGCCAGATCGAACGCACCAGCGAGGCGATCGAAGTCGCCACCGGATGCCGACCGCGGCGCTTTCGCCCCCCCGCGGGCCTCCGCCAGCCGTGGCTCGAGCCCGTTCTCGCCGAGCTCGATCTGGAGCTCGTCTCGTGGACTCGCCGCGGCTTCGACGCCGCCGACGGTTCGGTCGACCGGGTCCTGCACCGGATCGGCCACGGACTGCAGGGGGGCGAGATCGTCCTGCTCCACGACGGCAACGCGGCGCGGACGCCGAGCGGGCGACCGGTGGTGCTCGAGGTGCTGCCGCGGTTGTTGGAGCGGGTAGCGGAACGCGGATGGCTGGGGAAGCCCGTCTAAGTCGATGATTCCATAGATCTTCCCGAATCGGCTGGCACCTCGGCCTCGCTTCGTGTATGCTGCTGGGGCATTTTCATGGATACGCGTGCACCTTGCGGGAGACCAGCCATGCGAAAGCGCCTCGCCGTCCTCATGCTCGTCGGCCCGGCCCTGGCCGGCGAGCTCGCGGCCCAGCCCACCTTGCTTCGGGACATCAATTCGACGGCGAGTGGGGGCGACTCGTCGCCGCAGTCGTTCGTGTCGCTCGAGGGCCTTGCCTATTTCTGGTCCCACGGCCCCGATGGGACGGCGGAGCTCTGGCGCTCGGCGGGGACGCCGGAGTCGACCGAGCGGGTGGCGGCGTGCCCGGACTGCGGGGATTTCGTACCCCAGAACGTGTTTGCGAGCCCCGCCACCGGTCGGGTCTACTCCCGGTTGAGCCGCGACACCTTCCGCCTGGCCGCCAGCGACGGCACCGAAGGGGGGACGGAGGAGATCTTCACCTCTCGCCTGGCGGCGATCTCGTGGGACTCCTTCCTCGACCTTCCTGAGCGCGGATTGACATTGTTCTTCGTCGATTCTCCCTGGGCCGGCCCAGAGATCTGGGCGACCGACGGCACTCGCGCGGGTACGAGACCGGTCCAGCGGATCGTTCGGCCCGCCTACCCCCAGGCCAGGTCCATGCTGGTGCTCGGCGGGTTCGTCTATTTCATCGCCGACGACGGTGTCGTCGGCCCCGCCCTGTGGCGCTCCGACGGGACGCCCGCGGGAACGAGCCGGGTGGCGGATCTGGTTCCTCGCAGCCGCGTTCACCCGGCGCCCCAGCTGCTCGCGGCCGGTCCGCGCTTCCTGTTTCTGGCCGGGTGGACGCGCGAGCACGGCGAAGAGGCGTGGGTGAGCGACGGCACCGCCGCGGGGACTCGCCGAATCGCGGACCTGGTGCCAGGGTCGAAGGGCTCGAGGGTTCTGCAGGCACGGGCCGTGGGCAACCAGGTGTTCTTCGTGGCCGATTCCGGCCGCGGCGGGCAGGAGCTCCACGCCTTCGATGGTCGCCGGGTGCGGACCGTCAGCCGCTTCCGCCACTCGCAACCTCTGGCCGACCCCGCGACCCCGTCCTACTTCGACACCGCCCGCGCGCTCGGCGATCGCCTGGTCTTCGACGCCTTCGAGCTCGGCCTCGGCGCCGAGCCCTGGGTTTCGGACGGCACCCTGGGCGGAACCCGCATTCTCGGGGATCTCTGCCCGGGCCCCTGCGGTAGCCAGGAGCGCATGGCCAGGTTCGCCCTCGGAGACGAGCTGATCTTCCATGCGGCTCTCCCGGAGATCGGAATCGAACCCTGGATCACCGACGGGACTCCCGCCGGTACGCGGCTCCTGCGCGATCTGTGTCGCGGACCGTGCTCGTCCCGTGGCGCGCTGCTCGGGGCCGTCGACGGCGTGGGGCTCGTCGGCGCGGAGGGGCCGGACGGCCAGTTCCACCTCTGGCGCACCGATGGCACCGGCGGGGGAACCCGCCGGGTGTTCGTCGGCAATCGACAATCATCGGGAGCCCTCGGCCTCGGAGATCTCGTGCTCCTGGGGCTCGACGACGGGACCACCGGCGAGGAGCTGTGGGCCTGGCGCCCCGATGCCCAGTTCGAGCCGGTGTCCGACCTGCTGCCGGGCACGGGGGACAGTCTGGTCTGCGGCTTCGCCTCGACCGGCGAAGACCTCTACTTCCTCGCCGACGATGGCGTCCACGGCGTCGAGCTGTGGACCTCCCGGGGCAGCTCGGAGGACACGCGATTGCTCGCCGAGGTGGAGGCCGGCCCGGGGCCGCACGCGACCTTGGCCTTTGCGACTCTCGAAGCCGTGGAGGTGGGGGCGCGGACGCTGGTGAGCCTGTCGGTTTCGGAGCCCCAGGCGTGGAACGGCCTGTGGTCGACCGACGGCACTGCCGCGGGTACGTTCCGCCTCGGCGCCGAGAGCCCGGTGACCCTGTTCCAGGGACGGGGCTACTTCGCGGTCTACGCGGAGGACGGTTCGACCTCTCTCTACTCGACCGACGGCACTCTCGCCGGAACTCTGCAGGTCGCCCCTGCGCCCGGACCGGTGCGCCCGGGCGTGATCCTCGGCGGTCGCATGATCTACGTGGCTCTCCGGGACTTCCCGTTCGCTTCGCCGCCGGTGCCCTCGCAATTCGAAATCTGGTCGACGGACGGCACGGCGGCGGGAACCCGCCTGTTGAAGGTCGCGGCATCGGGTGCGTTCCGCTTCACGCAAACCGCCGCGCTCGCTGGCCGCGTCTACTTCACGGTCAGCCTCGCCGTGGGCGGCAGCGAGCTGTGGTCCACCGATGGCACTCCCGGGGGTACGGTCCAGGCGACGGGTGAACTCTTCCCCTTCAATTCGGTGACGGTCTTCGCGCCACTCGCTGGCCACCTCGCCTTCACCGGTGGCCAGCAGAGCGCGACCGAGTTCCTCGCGGCGGATCGCTCCTGGAGCTACGACCCGGACACCGGCGAGGTGTCCGAGCTGCTCGGGGTCCGGATGAGCCACGGTCAGGTCTTCGCCGGGGCACTCTATTTCGCGAACGCGGATCCGGAGGCCGTCCTCGAGAGCCAGCTCTGGCGGACCGATGGCACCCTCGAGGGCACCGTGTCCGTCCGCACGGCGGAGGGTCAGGCCATCCTGGGCGCGCACCAGCTCGAGATCCAGGGTGATCGGTTGCTTTCCTTCAGTGCCGGAGTCGGCGCGTGGGAGACCGATGGCACGCCCGAGGGGACTCGGGAGCTCTACTTGGGAGGCTCCCCGTGTCCCGCCGTCGGGGCCGTCGGAGGCCGATGGGTGATCGCCCGGAGCCCGCCGGAGACGGGCCGCGAGCCCTGGCTGCTCGAGCCTTGAGTCAGCCGGGTTGGCGAGCGCGGAAGCGACGGACCTTGGCGACGTTGCCGCAGTCTCCCATGTCGCACCACCGGCGCCGGCCGCTCTTGCTGGTGTCGAGGAACAGCCAACCGCAGTCCTCCCCGGGGCACCAGCGAACGCGTGCGAGCTCCGGGGACGAGAGCAGCTCAACCGCCGAGCGCACCACGGAGCCCAAGGGGGCATCGAGGTCGGCGCCGGCCGGCCCTGGCACGAGCGCCAGGCCGGACTCGGTCGCCGCCAGGCGATCCTCGGCCCGAGCGGCCCGCCAGGCGGCGTTCAGGCGATCGAGGTCCTCGGCAGCGGGGGAGTGGCCGCCTACGAACGCCCGAAATAGCCGGTAGAGCGCGGCTCGCAGCTGGTGGACCCGCGCCAGGGAGGCTTTTGCGGCCGCCGGCTCGTCGAGGGCCCGTTGCGCCAGACGAATCGCCCCTGCGTCGTCCATTCCACCCCCGACGCGCAGCCAATCCAGCCAGCTCCGGTAGCTCGACAACCGCTCTTCCACCGCCCGGAAGCCGCCCGCCTCGGGCTCCCAGCTAGAGACGGTGTTGGTGAAGTCGAGACACAGGCGCCCGCCGATGCGCTTGCTTTCCTTCATGGCTGGCTTCATGGCTGGCGACCGTACCACGCGTAACCCCATAAATTCTATTGACAGGTTACCGCTGGCGAGGTAGCGTGTAACCCATGAAGACGACTATTGGGGTTACAACGCCTGTGACCGCGCTGCTGGTCTTCGTCGTCGGACCCGTCGCAGCCGCCACCGCCGTTCCGGCCGACTCGCGGCCGGAGCCCCTTCGATTGGCCGCGTTCAGCGAGGCTCCCAAGCTCGATGGCGTGCTCGACGAGCCCGTGTGGACCCGGGCTACCCTCCTCGACGGCTTCGTCGAGACCTGGCCCGGCGACAACGTTCCGGCGCCCCGAGCCACCTGGGTGCGGCTGGGAGTGGACGCCGGCCATCTCTATCTGGGCATTGAGGCCGAAGACGACGCCGGCGCCGTGCGCGCCACCCTCGGCCGGCGCGACGACGTGCTCGAGGACGATCACGTCCGTGTTCTCCTCGACACCTTCGACGACCGACGCCGGGCCTATGTGCTGGTCCTCAATCCGTTCGGCATCGCCCAGGACGGCGTGTGGATCGAGGGCAGCGAGGTCGACTACAGCTTCGACCTGCCCTTCGAGGCTCGCGGCCGCCTCGGACCGAGCGGCTACGGGGTGGAGGTGGCCGTTCCCCTGTCGTCCCTTCGTTCCGCGGCGGGCCCGGAGCGCACCTGGGGCCTCCACGTCTTCCGCACGATCCGCCACCTCGACGACACCGAGCTGTCCTGGCGGCCCCTCGAGCGGGGCCGGGCACGGCTGCTCGACCAGGCCGGCCGGATCGCGGGGTTTCTCGACGAGCCGCCGGCGCGTCGCCTCGAGCTGATCCCGACCTGGACCCTGACCGAGGATCGGATCGCCGCCGGCGGGTCCGCCCCTGCCGGCGAAGAGTCCACCCTCGGTGCCACCCTGCGGCTGGCCCTCGGCGCAGCGACGGTGGTCGACGCCGCGATCCGGCCGGACTTCGCCCAGATCGAAGCCGACCAACCGGTGATCACGGCCAACCAGCGCTTCCCCTTGTTCTTCGAGGAGAAGCGGCCCTTCTTCCTGGAAGGCTTCGAGGTGTTCGAAACTCCTCTCACTCTCCTGCACACTCGCACCGTGGTCGCGCCCGAGGTCGCTCTCAAGGCCACCCACCGCCAAGGCTCGACCACCTGGGGTGCACTGGCGGGGCGGGACCGCCGCTCCGAACCGGGCGGCGGCGGGGAGGCCGCGGATTTCGGGGTGCTGCGGTGGCAGCGGGAGCTCGGAGCGGCAGGGGAGGTGGGGCTCCTGGCGACCGGCTTCCAACTCCGAGATCGGGAGAGCCAGGTGCTGGCACTCGATGGCCGATGGAACCGCGACTCCCACACCGTCTGGCGCGGGCAAGCGGTGGCCACCAGCGCTCGGAAACCCTTCTACGATCCGGGCGCCGACCGTGACGTCCTTCGCCGGGGCCACGGGCTCGGCTACTTCGTCGAGGGCCGGCGCTCGAGACGTCTGCGGAGCTTCACCGTGCGGGGCGAGGGCCGGTCGGAGGACTTCGTGGCGGATCTCGGTTTTGCCCGCCAGGTGGATCTCCACCGCTGGAGCGTCACGGCGCGTCACGACGCCGAGCCTCGAGGCGAGGGTACGCTGCGCTCCTGGAGCTCCGAGGGAACGGCCCTGCTGCAGACCGATTGGCGCGGCCGTCCGACGTACTCCTACCTCTATCCGAGGCTTTTTCTGCGCTTCGCCCGGCAGACCTCCGTCACCCTGTCGGGCTACGTCGACTATCTCCAGATCCGGGAAGAGGAGCTCGGGCCCCGGCGAGGTCCGGACCGAGCCGGCGCCTTCTTCGGCGCACCGACGCGGAGCACGGTCTACCGGGGCTTCACCCTCGAGGCCGCGACCGCGCCCAGCGAGCGGATCTCGGTTTCGATCCTCGTCGACGCCTCCTGGGACGTGCTCGACTTCGATTTCGGGGCGCCGCCCCGGTATCCACGAGTCTCCCCGGCGGCGCTGGCGGACCCCGCGGCCCCGTTGGACCCGGGGACGGGGCGCACCGTCGACACGTCCCTTCAACTGGACTGGCGGCCGACCGATGCCCTGCGGGTGGCGCTCGACGTCAGCCACGGCCGTCTCTTTCGCGACGACACCGACCGACTCGCCTACGACCAGCGGCTCGCCACCTTGCGTCTCGCCTACCAGTTCGACCGGGCGTTCTTCGCCCGCCTGCGCTGGAGCTACGACAGCCTGGTGGGCGGCGCCCTCGGCGAAGCCCTGGTGGCCTGGACCCCGAGCCCGGGCACGGCGGTCTACCTCGGCTACGAGGAGCCGAGCGCTCGCGACCCGCGCCGCTTTCGGCCCGCCGACCCCTTCGCCGGCTGGCGCGCCACCCGCCGGACGGCGTTCCTCAAGGTGTCGTACCGGTTCGGATGGGTGCTCGGAAGCGGCGGAAGTCGTTGATTCCACGAGATCCCGAATCGGCTGGCACCTCCGAGTCGGGTCCGGTTCGGGTTGGAGCGCCAGCTGACTGTTCGTGGGACGCTGATAGGGTCGCGCGGGGTCCAGGGAGTCGCTCATGCGCAAGACCGTTTTCGTCCCATTCCTCCTGCTGTTTGCCTCGCCGTTCTCCGGCGCGGGTCAGACCCTCGAAATCGCCCCCGTGGCGGACATCGAGCCGCGCCCCCTCGGCCGCAGCTCGAATCCGACGAACTTCTACGCCCTGGGCCGCTTCACCCTGTTCCAGGCGGGGGCCAGCGAGCTCTATTCGACCGATGGCACCGCGGTGGGCACCCAGCGGCTTACCTCGATCTGCTCCGGCTGCTTCGTCGGCAATGCCTGGGGATTCGCCCTCGGACGCGCGTTCTACACCTTCGCGAGCCCGGAACGGACCGGCCCGGTGCTGGTGGCCACCGGAGGCCGCCTGCCGAGCACGCGCATCGTCGCCGAGGGAGTCGTCCCCGCGGGAGGCTTCACCGAGCTGGCGGGCCGGCAGCGGGCCGTGTTCCGGGCTCGCTCGAACCCCTCCGCCCCGGGGTTCGATCTGTGGGTGACCGACGGCACGCGCGCCGGAACCCTGCCCTTGACGGCCTTCACAGAGGGCACCTCGATGGCGCCCGTGCTGGTGGTCTTCGGTGGCCACGCGTATTTCACGGTGTTCGAAGCCGAGGCCGGCCCCACGGTGTGGCGAACGGACGGGACTGTCCAGGGCACCACGCGCTGGCTCGACCCGGAACCGCGTTCGAGCCGCTTCTTTGCGTCCCTTCAGCCGCTCGGCGTGGTCCGCGGCAAGTTGGTCCTGCTCTATGGCGATTCCCGTACCGGACTGCAGTGGTGGACCAGCGACGGCACCGTGCGCGGTACCCGCCTGGCGGTCGACCTGCTGCCGGGAGCCAAGTCCCCGACCCTCAGCCGTTTCGGCATCGCGCTCGACCGGCTGTTCTACGTCGCCGAGGTCGGCCGCGGCGGTCAAGAGCTGTGGGTGACCGACCTAACTCCCCGCGGCACCCGAGTGTTGACCCGGTTTTCCCGCCCGGATGCCTTCTCCAATTCGGAGACGGCGTTCCTCCCGAATCTCCAGCCGACCCTTGGAGGACGGCTGCTGTTCTACGCGGACGACGGCCCCCACGGCGCCGAGCCCTGGGTGACCGACGGAACTGCGAAGGGCACCCAGATACTGGCCGACGCCTGTCCCGGATCCTGTTCCGGGGTCCAACGCGGCCTGATCCCGACGGTCGACGGCGATCGGGTCTGGCTGCGACTCTTCGACGACGAGCACGGCTCGGAGTACTGGCTGACCGACGGCACTCCGGCCCACACCGGACGGGTGGCGGATCTCTGCCCGGGGCCCTGTTCCGGGGCGGGCTCCGCTGTCGGGCCGTTGAGGGGCCGCCAGCTACTGTTCGGGTTCCGCGACGAAGAGCCGGGCGGCGACTTCTTCCTGAGCGACGGCACCGAGGCCGGGACCTCGCTCGTCACCGACGCCCACTTCCGGCTCGAGGGGGGCGTTGGCGGCGTGGCCGGGGGGCGCTACGCGGCGTTCTCCGCCGGCCCGCCGGAGACCGGCGTCGAGCTGTGGAAGACGGACGGAACCGCCGAGGGCACCGGGCTCGTGGCCGATCTCGCGCCCGAGGACGACGGCGGTTCGGTGCCGGACGAGTTCGTGTCCCTGGGCTCCCGCGCGGTCTTTCTTGCGTCAGACGAGGACCACGGGCGAGAAGTCTGGGTCACGGACGGGTCCACGGCAGGAACGCGGTTGTTCGCCGAGATCGTCCCTGGGCCCGAGCCGAGGATCAACGACGTCCGGTTGGTGGAAGCCGTGGAGCTCGGCGGCCGGGTCCTTTTGGCGATGACCTTGGGGGGCGGTACTTCCGGCGGACTGTGGGCGACCGACGGCACGCCGGAGGGCCTGGTGCGGTTGCTGGACGTCGCTCCCGCGAATCTGGTGCCGTTGGGAGGACGGGTGTTCGCGCCGGCCGGCACACGACTGTACGCGACCGACGGAACGCCGGCGGGCACGACGGAGATTCCAGACAGCGCCTTCTCGGCGGCGCAGAGGGTTTTCGCGGTGGGCACCCGCCTGGTGGGCAGCAACGGCCGGAACGAGCTGTTCGCCTCGGTGGATGGGACGCTCGCCCAGCGCGTTTCCCTGCTCCCGCCCGGAAGTGCCATCTCAGGTCTCCCGCAGGTCCACGGCGAGGAGATGTTCTTCGTCACCTTTACCGACCGGGTCGAACTCTGGCGCTCCGACGGTACGCCGCCGGGCACCGTCGCGGTGGCCCGGTTGCCCGAGGTGGAGCCCGGGGACGTCGTTGGGACGAGGCTCGCGGTCACCGATGCCGCGGTCTTCGTATTTCTCCAGCACAGCCGGAATGGCCCCGCGCTATGGAGCTGGAGGCCCACCGATCCGGCTCCGCGCAGCCTGCCGATGGGTTTCCGGTTTCCGGCCTTCGAGTTCGATGTGGTGGTCGCCGGGAGCCGACTCTTCTTCAAGAATGGGACGCCCGAGTGCGTGGGCATTGGAGCATCGGACGGCACCCCCGAGGGCACCCGCTCGGTCTGCGCTCCCGGGATCGCCACCTTCGGCCTCACCGCAGCCGCTCTCGACGGCGGGGTTCTGGTGAACGCCTCCGACGCCGTCGTCGAGCCGGCCTTCCTCTGGACGGACGGCACGGAAGAGGGCACGGTGCGGGTGATCTCCCCGGCGCTCATCGGCGGGCCGCTCCTATCCTTGGGCGACCGGGTGCTCTTCCGCGGCTCCGAGCCCCTGGCCGGCAGCGAGCCGTGGTCGGTCGTCAAGCCGGAGTGAGCGCACGCTGACGTCCAAGTCCTTGATTTTGTGCGATCCCGAATCGGCTGGCACCTCGTTTCGGGGGCATGGTAGTGTCCTCGTCACCATGTATCGAACGAGCCTCCGGACGGCCCTGGCCGCCGGCCTGGTACTCGCGGCCGCCTTCGGCGTACGAGCCGATCCGCTGCCCGAGCACGCCGTCGCCGTCGTCGACTACGACATTGAAGTCCGGCTCGATCCGGAGGAGAAGACGCTCACCGGCCGAGAGCGCATCGTCTGGCGCAATCCTTCCAGCGATCCGGTGCAGGAGCTCTGGTTCCACCTCTACCTGAACGCCTTCCGGAACTCGGAGAGCACTTTCTTCCGAGAATCGGGCGGCCAGTTGCGGGACGACGAGATGACGGAAGACGGTTGGGGCTGGACGGAGGTGACCGGGCTGCGGCGAGGCGACGGCCGCGACCTCCTGCCGGCGCTCAGCTTCGAGCATCCGGACGACGACAACGCGGAGGACCGCACCGTGGCCCGCGTGGGCCTGCCGGAGCCGGTGCCGCCCGGCGGCTCGATCGAGCTCGAGGTGACGTTCGAGGCCAAGCTGCCCCGCATCTTCGCCCGCACCGGCTACGTCCGGGACTACTTCCTCGTCGGCCAGTGGTTTCCCAAGCTCGGCGTCTACGAGCCCGCGGGGATGCGCGGGCGCCCGGTGGGCGGCTGGAACTGTCACCAGTTTCACGCCCATTCGGAGTTCTACGCCGACTTCGGCCACTACCGGGTGGCCATCACCCTGCCGGAACGCTTCGCGGTCGGTGCCACCGGCCGGCGCACCGCCAAGACTGCCAACGCCGAAGGCACCGTCACCCACGTCTACGAGCAGGGCGACGTGCACGACTTCGCCTGGACGGCGGACCCGGAGTTCCTCGAGATCCGGAGTACCTTTTCCGCCGAAACCGACGTGACGGCCCAGGACTACGCCACCGCCGGGCGGCTTCTCGGCCGCTCGCCCGCGGAGATGAAGCTCTCGGATGTCGAAGTGATCGTGCTGCTCCAGCCCGGCCACGCCGCCCAGGCCGAACGCCACCTGGCGGCGGCGAAAGCGGCGATCCGCTGGTTCGGGCTGCACTACGGTCGCTACCCCCACGCCACCCTGACCGTGGTCGATCCCGCTCCCGGGGGCGGCGGCTCGGGGGGCATGGAGTACCCGACCTTCATCACCGCCGGCACCAGCTACCTGTTCAACCGCTGGCCCCTCGACCGCGTCCTGTTGCCGGAAGAGGTGACCGTGCACGAATTCGGTCATCAGTACTGGCAGGGCATGGTGGCGTCCAACGAATTCGAGGAAGCCTGGCTCGACGAGGGGCTCAACAGCTACTCGACGGGCAAGGCCATGGAACGGGAGTACGGGCCCTGGGCGGCCCAGGTGCCCGGTGTCCGGGTCGGGCTGATGGAGGCGACGCGCGGCACCGTCCGCCCCGAGCGATTCTTCGACCCCCTACGCGTCCGCGCCTGGGACTACGCCACCTCCGGCAGCTACGGCTTCAGCTCCTACGCCCGCACCGAGCTCGCCCTGCGCACCCTCGAGAACCTCCTGGGCGAAGAGACGATGGCGCGGCTGATGCGCACCTTCCACGAGCGCTGGCGGTTCCGTCACCCCACCGGCCGCGACTTCGACGCCGTGGCCTCGGAGGTTGCCGGTCGCGATCTCTCGGGCTTCTTCCACCAGGTCTTCGAGCTGCCTGGTCACCTCGATTACGAGGTGGCCTCGTTGTCGAGCCGGCGGGTCGCCGAGCCACGCGGCCGCCTGCTGCGTGACGGCGAGCTCGTGACGGTGACCGAGGAGGACGCGGCGAAACGGGAGGACGAGCTCGACGAGAAGGACGAGGGGCGCAGCTGGAAGTCGGAGGTCCTGGTGCGCCGCCGCGGCGAGATCGCCCTCCCCGTCGAGATCGAGCTCACCTTCGAGGATGGGCCGGCCGAGCGGATCTCCTGGGACGGAGCGACGCGCTGGAAGCGGATCGAGGTCGTCCGGCCGAAACGGCTGCTGTCGGCTTGCGTCGACCCCGACGACCACCTCGTGCTCGACGTCAACCGTCTCAACAACGCGCGCCGCCTGGAAGGCGACTCGCGGGTGGCGAGCTCCTGGGGCCTGCGCTTCCTCGGGGTCGTGCAGCAAGCCCTCCAGCTGGTGGGGTTCTGACGATGGTTCTGGCTTCGACTCGCGACGGCTTGCGCCGGGCCTGGGCCGTCAAGCGGCTCGCCCTTCCCCTCTGGCTCGCCAACCTGCTCGTGGCCTTGGCGGTGGCGATACCGTTCATCGCCTCGCTAGGTGACGCGCTGGGGCAACTGCCGCTCGCCGACGAGGCCGCGGGCGAGCTGCGCCTCGGAGTGCTCACCGATTTCCTCGAGCTGCGGCCGGAATTCTTCGGCCCGTTCCTGCTGGCCGCCGCCTGCGCCGCCGCCCTGGCTCTCTTCCTGAGCGCAGCGGTGAGCGGGGGGACGCTCGAGGTCCTGCTGGGGGTGCCGGACGCGCCGCTCCTCACGCGCTTCGGTCGCGGTGCCGGCCGGTATTTCGGCCGCTTCCTCCGGCTCGGCGCGCTGGCCGGCTTGCTCGCCCTCGTGGCGGCGGCCCTCGGTGCCGCCCTCGTGATCTTCGCCTCGGGCTCGCCCGAGGATTCGGCCTGGGAGCCGGCTCGGCTGGTGAGCCGGCTCGGGGCCGCGGCCGCGGCGTTCCTTCTCGCCCTGCCCATGCTTCTCGCCTTCGATGTCGCACGGATCGACGTGGTGCGCAACGATGGCCGCAAGATGCGGCGCGTCCTGTGGGCGGCTCTGCGCCAGGTTCTGCGCCGCCCCTGGCGCTGGATCGGCCAGTGGGCGCTCTTCGTGGCCCTCGCCGGCGTCTCCCTCGTGGCGTTCTGGCTGGTCCGGGCTCTGCTCCCGTCGAGCGGCGGCCCGGCCCTGCTGGTGGTGTTTCTCGCCCAGCAGGCGTTCGTCCTCACCCGCGCCTGGTTGCGCGTCGCCCGCTTCGGCGCTCAGGCGGCCCTGTTGGAGCGTTCGGTGCCGCCGGTGGAGGTGCCCGAGCCGGCGGTTCTCGAAGAGGCGCCGGGCGAGGATTCCGAGTCTCCGGAAGACGAGTCGGCGCGGGAATCGGCGTAGCGGCCGGCCTCCGTGCCGGCCGAGCCTGCTCGGGATCGATCCAGGTGGTGGATCGGATTCCGGCTGCAACTCCATGCGCGCGGCCGCGGGGTTCGCTCTGCCCTTCGAGGAGTGGATCGAGTCCGGCACGGCGCTCCTCGTCTATCCGTAGCTGCTATGATCAGCGCACGCTCGAGAATGCAGGAAGCACTGTCGACCCCGGTGCCGCGGCCAGGCACCGGAAAGGGAGCCATCGATGCAAGCATCTGCTTATGCAAATCGCGAAAGTGCCGGTCGCTCGCGGGAAGCCAAGGCGAGGAATGATCGTAGCTCCGAGCAAGGGTCCTACCAATTTGCGGACAAGAGGCCGGAAGTCGTGCAGATGAAAGGGCTGCAAGCGCTGTTCGACAAGAGGCACGAGCAAGCCGCACAACGAGCAGAAAATGGCTCGGAGCTCCCCGGGAAGGTGGTCCAAAGAGTCGAGCGGGAAGGCCAGGTGACCTGGGCGATCACGCACCTGGTTCGCGAGCAGGATTATGGCGAAGGTGAATCCTTGTTCGGCAAGGACGATGACTGGCGGGCGGCGGAAGTACCACCGGAGGATTTCGGGCAATTGTCCTACGGTCAACGGATCAAGGTGGACGATGAAGCAATGTTCATGTCGCGACGCGGTGCCAATCAGGAAAACCCTGTGCGGCGAGGGGAAGACAAGGATATTGACGAGCTCAGGCACAAGTGGTTGAGAGTCTTGGAGGTGGAAGTCGACGGCAAGTTTCAGCCAGTCGGCGAGAACGTCTATGTGCGCGCGGAAACGATCAAGCTCGTCGGCGTCGAAAAACCTCCTGCGAAGAAGATCGCCGTGCTGGAGCATGGCCCGAAAGAGGAAGAGAAGGTGTCCGGAGATTTGCAGGAGTTCGAGGCGGCCTGGCAGAAGGTGGCCGCGAAGAGACGGCGCAGTGTTGGTCGGGTCAAGGACGACAAAATTGGGAAATGGGTTGACGATGTCTATATCACCTCAGGTTCTAACTGGGATAAGTATGATGAAGGTGTGAACGTTGCTGGAGACGCGAAGAAACCTGAAGAACGTGCGCCCTTCGAAGGGGTCGAGCAGCAGTTCACATTGAGTGCGAACTACGACACCGGAAAAGAAAAGGAGCCCGTTGCCTACATGGTGCTGGAGGTGCGCAACGATGAAGGGGAACCCTACATGTACATCCGATGGTTGATCGCTCACCCCGAAAGGGGAGGCGGCGGATCGAAGCTCGTGGAGGAAGCGATCCGTCGATTCAAAGGCTGCGAGAAATGCACGGACTTGCGCGTCGAGTCCGCGTATTCGGCGGTAGGGTGGTACGAGGACCAGGGATTCCAAGTAGCGGATGCTGATCAGACTGTGAAGAAGCCGGGGGCCGGGTATGGAGATACGCTATTGGTTTATAAGTGATGATTGAACAGTCGCGGTAGGGACGGCCCTTCGCCCAGTCGTCAGGTACTTGGGCGGCTGCTGAGGGCAGAGTGGCGAAGACCGCTGCTTGATGTCGCATGAGGCTGAGGATGTCTCCATCCGGGAGGGCGGAGATATAGGGGTGGTTCTCGGCAACGTACTCGGTTGTCAGAGGCCTTTCGTTAGGCACGGTCAGGTCCTTTCCTGGGCGTCGCTGAAGGAGAGAGGTTTTCTGTCGGCAGCAACTCCGGGCCGTGTCGCTCGGCGCTGCTACGCCTCATCATAGGCTCGCTCAAGGGCCGCTACGTCGAGTTTGACCATCGTCATCATGGCCTCCATCACCGCCTTCACCTTCCGGGGGTCCGAGTCGCGGATCAGTTGCATGAACCGTTTCGGCACAATCTGCCACGAGAGGCCGAACGGGTCCACTAGTGTCCGGTTCATTCGCCTCAGGCGACCTGCAAGACCTTTGTTGACAGTAGTTTCTAGCGGTTTTTGGGTGTCCACGATTTGAATCGGGCCGGCGTGGTTGCGATGCTCGGGCTTCAAGAAGCCGGGGTGACGCATGCATGTGGGCAAGACGCTGTTCGCACAGGTGATGGAGTTTGTGCCGTGGAAGTCCTTCGGGCGGATCATCGAGCATCACCGGGGCGACGCGGGGGTCCGGACCCTGGGTTGCGCCGACTTGTTTCGGGTGATGGCGTTCGCCCAGCTGACCTGGCGCGAATCGCTGCGCGACATCGAGGCGTGCCTGGCGGCCAACCGGACCAAGATGTTTCACATGGGGATTCGGTCGCCTCCGGCTCGTTCGACGCTGGCCGACGCGCTCAACGGGCGCGACTGGCGGATTTACCAGGCGCTGGCGCAGCGCCTGATCACCCGAGCCCGAGCACTGTACGCCCACGACCCTTCGGTCCTCGATCTCGAGGCGAGTGTCTATGCGCTGGACTCCACCACGATCGATTTGTGCCTGAGCCTGTTCGCCTGGGCACCTTTCCGGACCACGAAGGCTGCGATCAAGTTGCACACCCTGCTGGACTTGCGGGGCGCGATCCCGACCTTCTTGGACATCAGCCACGGCAAGCTGCACGACGTGAAGGTGCTCGACTTTCTGCCCCTGGAGGCCGGAGCGTTCTACGTGATGGATCGGGGCTATGTGGACTTCCAGCGCCTGTACACCCTGCACCAAGCCGGCGCCTACTTTGTCACCCGAGCCAAGGCGGGCATGGCCGCACGGCGGGTCTACTCCGCCCCCAAGGATCGGGCCAGCGGCGTGATCTGCGACCAACGCGTGCGGCTCGAGGGGTTCTACTCGGCCAAGAACTACCCCGAGCACCTGCGGCGCATTCGTTTCAAGGAACCCGAGTCGGGCAAGACTCTGGTGTTTCTGACCAACAACACCACCCTGCCGGCCCCCACGATCGCCGCCCTGTACAAGAGCCGCTGGCAGGTCGAGCTCTTCTTCAAGTGGATCAAGCAGCACCTGCGGATCAAGCGCTTCCTGGGCACCAGCGAGAACGCCGTCAAGACCCAGATCTGGTGCGCCATCGCCACCTGCGTCCTGATCGCCGTCGTCAAGAAGGAACTGCAACTCGAGGCCTCCCTCTACACTTGTCTACAGATCCTGTCCGTCTCCGTCTTCGAGAAAACCCCGGTTTCAAAGGCCTTGCAGCCCGA
>CXWL01118098.1_pt1 | contig 57880 bp, 54 predicted proteins | sample 590931 | NCBI WGS metagenome assembly CXWL01 (sample SAMEA3498368, study PRJEB10139) | groundwater metagenome | biome: water well; material: biofilm material | place: Germany | collected 2015-04-27 | reverse complement strand
CGCGCACAGATGTCACTCTAGTCAAGGCGTTCTTCCATGGCTAAGGCGCCCCGAGCCTATCTGGCATCGAATGATATTGCCTATACAGAAGAGTTGCTAGCCTTCGCGAAGAGGCCCATCTCCTTGGCGAATCCTGAACGCAGCGCGTGGTGGCTAAAGTCAGATTTTTGGGCGCCAAAATGGAGCTGCGAGTTCGGAGAAGGTATCAAACTGACGATTTCGTGGGACATCCGACTCAGCGATGGCACCTCCCTTCTTGCAAAGAATTCGCTTTCTGAGGCAATGCGCAGCTGGCTCCTAATTCAGAGCAGTCATCGAGTCACCCGAGGCTTCCGCGAAAAGCCCGGTTCGATTTCTGGAAAGATTGGTGCCGCACTGCGTCTTCTGGACTACTTCCTCTTGCACCACTCACACCATGAGTTGCTGAATTTCGGCTTTTCCGCAACGAGTACCGGCGAGTTTACGGCCATATTAGTAAGGCTCGGCAGTTTCGGTAGTGTTGAGTCCTCTATTTATGGTTGGGCTGAACGAGCGAGCACATTCTTAAACAACTTGATTAGCGAGTTTGTGGACGAATCAGATGTCGAAAAATTTAGGAAAAGCGGACATCGGATTGCAGTGGTAGACACTCCAACTGAAGACCGCCTTCTCGTCGGCTTCGACGACTCCCGCATAGTAGCGGCGCGTATTGCAATGATGAGGGCGGGCTTCTATAAGCGGCCACGCAAAGTCGGCGATGAATCGTTATACGAACCAAACAATTCTGCCATCACGACTGCGATTTACTCGAATACTTTTAACGGGCTAGCCCGTAAATCAAAGATTCCCGAACTCTTCTTTGGAGAGCTTCAGCCCTACGACCGCGAACTTCAGAGCGCTTACACTCGGTACGGAGACGAAAACGAAATCATCACTGAGATGACTCTTAAGTCGTATTCCCGTCGTCTGCAAACGCTCATTCACCTTACGCCATTTGAATTCCGACCGGCTAAAGAGTCTCTGAGCGGACTAAGTCTGGAACATGTCTCGAAAGCGCTCTCCCTATCCCCAAAGGGCAGGTTCCGAAGTGTTCCAACCACGCATCTGATGCAGGCCATGAGTAAAGCGATTACGTACTATTTGGAGAACGAAAATCACTTATTTGAAACCTACCTTAGCCTAGCGCGTGCCGCCTATGCTGAAGGCATTTCAATGGCAGAGTACTTTGTTAAGCGAGATGCAAATAAACTTATTCATCCGAATACACTTCTGCTGGGAATAAAAGTGTTCTCGCTCAAGCGGCCAGATGGCGAGGCCGGAGGGGAACTCACCAGGAGGCTACTACACAAGGGCACTTACTTCGACCTACTTCGAAAATCTCATGGGCTTTTAGAGGCACTGCGTGTGCTCTATGGAGCAATCGGCCTAACTCTAGCTCTACTAGGCGCTCGTCGACGGAGTGAGGTATGTCGCTTACCTGCTGACGATTTTTTGGATGAGACAGAAACCAATCTGAATTTTCTCGGCGCAAAGACTGGACAGGGTCCTCATCGCGAGCGAATGGCCCGACCAATTCCTCCGATAGTCGTTCGCATGCTGAAACGCGTAAGCAAATTTCAAGATGACATGTTCAAGGCCGGGCTTATATCCCAGCAAGGTGCTCTATTTGCACTGCCGGAGTACGGTGGAAAACTTACTGTCGACGGAGAGAGCATCGAGCTTGCCATAGATTCGTTTATGGACTTCATTGAAATGCCATGCGACGCCGACGGATTTCGGTACTACGTTCGTTTTCATCAAGGTCGGCGCTTCCTACCGCAGCTCTTTATGGACAGTGGAACCAACACGAATATTGGGGTCCTGCAGTGGCTGCTTGGACATACCGACCCAGGACAAATTTGGAACTATCTGCTTACCGTCTGTGCCGGTGATGCCATCAATCAAGCGGCTGCACAAACCGCCACAGCTCAACTTCGTGCAGGGAATGAAGCGTTTGAAGACCTGTCGAAGCTCCTCCATGAAAGGTACGGTGTGGGCGACTTCTGGGCTATGACTGAGGAAGAATTGGCAGACTATATCTTGCAACTGGAAGAAGCAGGCGAAGTGCGAGTCGAGATGGAATTCTTTGACGAACCTGATGGCCGACACCATCGCATGCTGATGAAAGTCATCAAAAGGGGCAAAAATGGCAACGCTAACACCTGACTACTCTGACCTTAGAGAAGCTAACCTAACGTCGCTGTACAAGCTTCTATGTAAGATTGCAGCAATGCCGTCCGAGCATGTCTCAGACGAAGCCATTCGAGCTGCGCTGAAATCACAGGGCGAGCTAGCGAAATATGCCAATCAAGCTGAAGGAATAAACCCGACCTCCCTCAACACGCTAAAGCGGCACAGTGAAAAGTGGCTAATAGGCGGGTACGCAACCCTCGACGCCGCGAGACAATTGGCCAGGGAAAGGCTTGATGAACATATTGAATTATCTAAGCGTACAGCTAAGCGGACAAAAAAAGCTCTAGAGGAAAAAATTCAGGAGCTGGCGATTCAAACGCGACAAGGTAAGGCCGATAACTTGTTGCTAGCGGGAGCACTTCGGCAGGCGCTGCAGTACATGCGGGCATACGCGGAGGACTCAAAAAATCCCAGCATCATTGCTCGGGCGCACAAGGAGTCGCGAGAACTTATTGAAGCGTTCTCATTGATGAAGCACCCTGTCGTTTGCGTAGATGAGGTCGAGGAGTCAAGCAATGGTAGCTAGGAAAAAGATGCTTTACAGTCGCCCGTCCGCAATCGTGACCACGGGTGGGTCCAAAAAGACTGTTCCACACGTCATCGATGCCAGTAGCGTACCAAGCATGGCGTGGCCAGATGGGCGATTCTGTTTCGAAGCTTCAGCTTTCCTATTTAAGCTGTTTCATACCGACGGCCTATCTACGCGTGGCGGAGGTGGCACTCTGGCGACCAATGCAGCCTATCTTAGTCATTTGATTCGCTACTGCCATTCAGAAGGCGTCGATTTTTGTAATATGAAAGACGCGAGGTTCACGTTGTTCATAAGGCGACTTCGCGCGGAACAAGGGTTAAAGGGCGACGTGCTCGCGAATTTGCGTGACAACACGGTTTTGACTACGATGGGTCGCTTCTACTTGAAGTTCTTTGAATTTATCGGAGAACTGCATGGGATTCCAGATTTCACGACTAAGAGGATTCATGCATTCAAAAAGAAAGGAACACGTAAACTTCCAGGAGGCCATCTGGTACCGTATGAGTTCTGGCACCATAGAAGCTTTCCCAATCGGGACGAAGTCCGACACAGGCGTCCGCTAGGCGATGCCGCCTTAGATGCATTAGAGAAGGCCAACAACGCGATATCCAAGGGATTCATCCGACGTAGAAGGCATGTAATGCTACTCCTACTAAAGTCAACAGGTGGCCGGCGGATGGAGGTAAGTATGCTGACCGTTGCAGCAGTCAAGAAAGCGCTGGCCTCTGAGAAGTTGATTCCCGTTTTGGATTTAGACAATGTGAAACAAAACGGGGAGCCCACGATAAGAAAAGTACCTATGGTCAGGGGCGACCTTCTGGTGATAGAGCGATACCTTTTGGAAAGAGCGAAAATAATTAAGAACACATGTGGCGCGGCGAACGACGATGGCGCACTGTTGATAAACATGAACACCGGACGTGGGCTGGTACCGAATACCATTACTACCGAGTTTTCTTTGCTCGTAAAGGCGGCAAAACTGGATGGTAAGGCCTGCGCTCATATGCTGCGCCACCGCTACCTCGTCAATCTCTACGTGGAACTAATCATCCTTGCGGGGACGCGGGACCAAGATATTTTCATAAAATTGCTGAGCTCGGACGACCAAATCATGATGATTTTTCGCGAGCGAAGCGGACATGCGAGCAATACCGGCGCTGAATGGTACACAAAGCTGGCACTCGAAAAAATTCTGCGCACTGAGCAGGGTTTCCGAAACGTTCAAGCAAGGGAAGTCGTGCGGGGCCTGGCGACGAAAATTGAAGACCTTGAAATTGAAGCGCGAGCAAAGAACCTGTCGCCTGAAGAAGAACTCGCTCAAATGAAATTATTCCTGCAAGTTGTTGCAGCCGACGTGACCGCTCTAACGAGCAATGATGACTAAGCAAAACTGGTCGTCACGAAAATTTGAACGGATGGTCGAACTGTTCGTGACACCCAACTTGAGCAGACGGTCCCTTTGTAGCGCAGCCCCCTATTACGGCGCGAGCTGCTAGTTGATGAGCTCGAGCGCAGGCTGCTTGTTGATGAGCTCGAGCGCACGCTCCTGGTTGATGAGTTGCAGCGCAAGTTGCTGGTTGATGAGCTCGGGCGCCGTCAGTTTCTTAGTTTTGCGATGAGCGACATGTTTTCTGCCTTGGTATCCCAGCTCTTGAAATTGTCCAGTACCTGGGCATGGTTTTGGGAACATCGTCCACTACTCCCCCTGTGTCAAGATAGTTGTCGCGTCTGAAGCGCATCTACGATTCGTGTAGAGGCTTCTACGACTACGCGGTTAGCGTTCCCGAAGGCTGTTCCTCAACCGCCCAAAAAATAAGGATTTTTCAGTCGGGCCAAGGCGTCCTCTGTTAAAGCGAAAGTAGCCCATCCGCCGGGGCCGATGCTCCGCAGGGTCTTTTATACCAGCGTCGATTTCGTTGTCGTTCGTTGTCGTAAAACTCGCAATTGCGAAATCCGCGGCAACGAACGAGTAACGAACGCGGCCTTTTGCTCCGCACAGCCGTAGACTACCTTGAGTAGCCCTTTTTACGTATCGCCGCCTTAACTTAGTCCGCGGTCTTGTATTTCACGAACTCGGACGATGCTGTGCCCATAGGCGCCGGCTCGACACTCGAATACGCAGAGTGATTACAATGCATTGTTTGCAACCCGGCCCCCTCGACCAGATGCCATTCGAAGTCACGCCACTCATCCCGGTCGTTGGGACCGTCGCTGCAGCCCTGGTGGCCGGCGGTATCGCCCGCGCGAACCTCATTGCTTCCAAAGAGACCAAAGTCTCGGAATTCAGGCAGGAGTGGATTAATGCGCTGCGTGACGACTTAGCCGCGCTGTTCTCAAACGTCCGGACTCTCACACGGGCGCTGTAGGAGTCTCGGTTACCGGCTGACTCTATTCATGAAGATTTCGTAATCGAAAAGGCGAGAATCACGGCAGTGCGTCACGGCGCTGCGGAGACGCACCACCGCATTCGAATACGGTTGAACCCAATGCAGCCGGACCACATCGAATTGATGCGCTTGCTGAAAGAAATGATGGAGGCGCAGCAGTACTTTCTGGCGAACCGCGGAGCCGTGTCTAGCCAGCCCATTTCGGCAGTCGAGGCGGCAGCGTTGCATGCAAGCGATGTGCTGCGGAATGAATGGAAGACGGTCAAACTGGGCGAGAACGCGTATCGCGATGCGGTTCGAACTACGAGTTACACGCTCTAGGGTCCGTTCGCGGTGCTGGCGCTGCTGGTGCTCGGCAACCCAATTTACTACTGGACGGCCATTTACCTGGAAACAAAGCCAGCCAGCCCAGCGCCGGCCGTAGCGCCTGCGGTCAGCGCGGCGGCCCCGGCACCCGCCCGTGCCCCTCGACCAGCTGCTGCGGGCAAATATCCCGCGCAAGGTGGGCTTGTGGGCTAGTCACCGCGTTTTTCACGCGAACACACGAGGCAAAACTCAAAAGCTTGCCTTGCCGCATTTACCATGCGATGCTGATGCCTCATAAACTTTTGACAACACGGAGAGTCCATGTCTGCTGTTCTGACCGCTAGCGCCGAACCGGCGCGGAGCGCTAGAGTTGCGAACCGCTCCGGATGGACGCTCATTGCCACGGCAGCGGCAATTCCGATAGTTGCCGCCCTGTTCGGCAAGATGAACGCCGCGCAAGTGGGCAATAGCATCGGGCAGTCCTTAGGCGCGATGGCTGGCCTTATGCTGCTTGCGTGGCTAGCCACTGCGAAGCTTGGTCCGATTGGTAAGGCTAATGGACGTGTTGCGGTGGGCCTGGTGTTGTGCATGCTGTCGTTCACGCATGTTGCGCGCGAGATTCGTGACGAGAGCGACGGCAAAGGCGTCTTACGGCAAGTAATGGCCTTGCGTCTGCAAAAAGAAACTCAAGTCGCTGACCTTGGCCGGCGCTTTAACCAAGTGGACTTGGGAAAGATTCTCATGCCCGAGAATATGACGTCCAAAGCTGGCCAGGCAGCGGCTCGAGCATTGCTTGCCAAATACCGTTCGCTGTTAGCGGAGAGGCGACGCCTACTCACAGACAATTTTACAGAAAACGAGCGGTTGCTCAACGGGATGCCCGAAGGCCGAATGCGGACGACCGCAATCGCCGGCCTGGTTGCCGGGCGAGATTCAAGCGCGCCAATATATGCCGACCTGGATAAGACCCAAACAGCGGAAGCGAGTGCGATTGAGGAAGTACTGAACTGGGCGCAGGCGCAGGGTAGCACTCTTGGCGTCAGGAACGGTCAGCTGCTATTCGCCACAACGGAGCAGTAAGCTGAGTTGCAGTCATTGGTATCGAAGTTGACCGTAACGGAAGAAGTGATGAGTAAGTCTGTGCAGAGCGCGCTAAAGGCGCAAGCCGAAACGCAGAAGCGTCAGCAGGAGGATATGGTTGGAATTACGGACTACCTAGCGAAATAGTCGCACTCCGCTCAAATCATTGCAGTTTGACAAGCCCCATGCTACCGTTGCTATCACACTAATTTTTGTTGTCATAACGAGGGGATGTGCGATGAAGGTCGGATTGCTTGTAGCAGCCATGCTGGTGACGGCGACGGCGTGCGCGGCCGACACAACCATTTTCGGGTTCGAGCTCGGCAAACCGCTGGTGTTGCCTGAGTGCCCCCACAAGACTCTGGGCAGTATTCCCCGGAAGATGTACAGCGCGATTCCCCCTATGACCTGCGCCCAGGATGCACATGAGCTGAACGGCTATGGCCAACCAGTTCGCGAAATCGTCTTCTCCGAAAAAGAGGCTCCTTCTATCGTCAAGAACTGGCGCGCGTTCCCCTTGGAGGTTGGCGGTAACCTGGTCGGGTTTCACTTCATCACGGACGGCGCCGAGGCGCAGTCGGCTGTGATGGCAGCCCTGCAGAAGAAGTATGGCAAGCCAGAGTACTCCAAAACCCATGGCGTGCAGAACAGCTTCGGCGCTCAGTTTGACGCGGCGGAAGCGTCTTGGCATTCCGGCCCGGTGCAGGTGATATATATATGGGCGTGCTGGACAGAGTGGATGTCGGCCAAGTCTATATCGACTTGCCCGAAGCAGTTGAGCTGCGCCGGTCTTGGAACAAGGCTGCAACCGTTTCTGAGCGGAAGATGTAGCCAGCGCCATTCAGATAGCAAGAAGCCCTCCTGAGACGGCTCAACCTCATTTCTGAAAGTCCTTCGTTATCAAGAGGTCGGTGATTACGTTTGCCGATTTGCGAATGTCAGTCTTTTCGCTGAACCAGTCGTCGCATGAACATCGCCCACCAATCGTAGCCCGTGAACAAAATCAATGCTGTGCCCGCCCCTCATCCGAAGCGATTTTGCGCGCGCGCTTCTGCAATTGCCCCTGCAGGACTTGTGGCGTGCGAGCGAACTCGCGCTGTCCAGGTCAACGACGTGCACCACTGACACTGGGCATACGAGACTAGACGTGGAACTGCCGAACGGTGGATGGCCCAGGTCCGCCTTGGTGGAGGTGCTTCTCCAACAAGCGGGCATCGGCGAGATGTAATTGCTAAAACCGGCTCTCGCCAAGTTGACGAGCACGCAGCGCATTGCCTTTATTCAGCCGCCATACCTACCGCATGCAATGACGCGAAAGTCCTGCGGTCTCGTTGACCGTAATTTGCGGTGGCTTCGGCCGAGCAGTTCGGCCGAAGCGCTTTGGTCAGCAGAACAAATCCTGAAAAACGGCTCGTGCGGGGCCGTCGTGCTTTGGCAGATTGCCGACGTTTTAAAACCGCGATACCCGTGTGAGTTCGGTTCGCATCGCAACGTGCAATTGCGCTTTTTGTGAGCAAAAATGCGACAATCAAGTTCGCAAATTTGTAAGGTCCTTTATGCCCGTATTCGACATGGAAGAACATTTGGCGCTAAACCGCCTCATTGAGGTCGCAAAGCGCGACACAGGGCAAGCCAGGCGCGCCGCAAATTTACTCTTGGCATGGTTCAATGCCGAGACCTACGGCGGGTTTGACCTTACAGACCTCTGGAGCATCGACGAAGAAGTAGTTGGAGACATCATCCTGGTGCTTCAACTTATTTCTAAGAATCCGATGCGCTACCCAGACGTATTCGATAGAAGCGAAGATATTCAACAGATTATTGCCTTACACCGATAGCATCCTCGGCGGCAGCATATGTCGGCCAAACCAAAGCCACTTCCACGGTGACGTACGGGGCGCAGCCGCGGCATCAGTGGCCGGCCGCCGCCCCTTCTTGCATGTCCTCAGGCCTGGCCGTGAGGCTCCTGTCCTCACCCAGCGGTATCACCATCAATGAGGGCGCCAACGGCCCCTCATGCGTGTGCGAATGGGCGTCTGCTCAGTTCTCCGCTCGAAACTGGCTCGTCGAGTATCCCGGAAGGTCCGCGCGTTCAGGACGCTCGGGAAATTCACTGGCGAAACTGGACCAAATTGCCATGCGGCAGCAATTACGACAAAATTCGCCCATCTGTCTTGACTCGCAACAGCTGAGCTACTACATTATGGAATTAGCACTCAACTCATGAGAGTGCTAACAATCATCCGCTTCTCGGCCTGGATGTACGGGGGCAGCGGTCGCGCCCCTCTACCAAAAGGACCTCAACATGCCTGCAGTACAATCTCAGTTCGAAAAATTTCACTCTGCAATCAAGCTTGGTGAAAATGACGAAAAGGCGAACCTCCGTAGCAAACGCGACACCCTCATCAACGCGCTTGCGGCGAACCTTCCGGACGACCTCCCGGCATTCGAGACCTTCCACCAAGGGAGCTACTCGATGCACACTGGGGTCGTGCCACCCGATGGCAACTACGACATCGACGTCGGGGTCATCTTCGACTGCAAGCAGGACGAGTACCCGGACCCCGTGGAGTTGAAGACAATAATCCGTGATGCGTTGAACACTAACGGCCGCACAATTAACATTCGTCGCCCTTGCGTCACCGTCAACTACATGCGGGATGGCGAAATTGACTACCACGTGGACTTGGCCATCTATACCAAGCGCGACGACGGGCTTCTGGACCTGGCAAAAGGAAAAGAGCATTCCGCGAGCGAGCACCGTCTCTGGGAAGTCTCAGACCCAAAAACGTTGACGACCCTCATTTGCAATCGATTTGAAGACGGTGACTTCAAGCAATACCGCCGTTGCATTCGCTACATCAAGCGCTGGCGCAGCGAGCAATTTTCGGCCGGCGCCCCGTTAAGTATCGCGCTCACAGTGGCTGCATATCATTGGTTCCAGCCCTACACCACGACGAGCGGAACGTATATTGACATCGTAGCGATGTTGAACTGGACGAATGCAATATTGGCTCAATTCCGCTGGTCCGCCGGTGGAGATGAAGGAGTGCACGAGCGCCTGTCCGTTTTGCTCCCCGTAACACCCGGTGTTGACCTCATGGAATGGATGACGCGCACCCAGATGAATGCATGTAAGAGTGCGCTCGAGCGATTGCGTGATGACCTCGAAGCAGCGTACGACGAAACTCTGCCTGAAGCCGCCTGCAAGATGCTGGCAAAGCAATTCGGTCCCGACTTCCCGATACCTGAAAAGTCTGAAACCGCAAAGGCTGTGACGGCGCCTTTCGTCAGCACCGGAAATTCTGCGTGATTGCAGCAATGCCCTCGACCGATGAGCTGAACGCTTGCTATGAAAGGACTGCTGAACGATGCGCGGAGCAAGGGTATCTCGCAGTCCGAACGCTGCCAATACTAACTGATTCCACCAATCTCGCTATCCAAGTCGACGTCGCGAGTCGGCGATGGATTATCGAGGTGGACTGTTCGTGGCCCCGCTTAACGTCCCTGCCCACGGTTCGCTTGGTCAACCACGATTCGCACTTGGCACATGTTGGCTATAACGGCGTAGTGTGCGTAAATGATAACCAAGGACTGTCCATAGACCCGTCACGTCAGGTCGACGCTGTCGCCGAGACAGTACTTGCTGCGATTGCACTTCTTGAGCGGTCCGCCGGGGAGCTCTATGGTGGAAACCACGAGTTCTACAACGAGTTAGAAGGATATTGGAGTGGACTGCCCCATGGTGTCACTGGAAGGACTTATGTGGAGGTTGACGGGCGAGATAGATTTATCGTTAGCCACTTCGACCGAGCTGCACGCTCTCCCACCTGGTACTTTGTAGAGTCAGGCGGCAACACGCCACCGGAGTTCGCCGTCTCAAGATTACCGGCCATGCGTGCACTTTACCTGGCATTGGACAAAGCAGTTTCACCGCCAGTACCTGGCGAAGAACTTGACGCGAAATACCTCGCTTCACTGCTTTCGACCCTGAGCCCATCACAGACCGCACTCTGGGAGCGGCTAGTGAGCAGTTCCGCGAAAACCAAGAGCAAGGTCGTTGCATTGTTGATGTCAATGCCTCGCGCTGCGGGAGGGCGCTCGCTTCTCGGCATTTCGTTCTCGATTCGGGCCGGCCGTGTCGACCCGCGTGGAAAAGTCACCCCGATTGTGATGTTTCGGCACACCGCGACCTATATGAGGGAGCGAGGCGGAGCACCGTCATCCGCCGCCGGGAAGCACGTTGTAGTTGTCGGCTGCGGGTCGGTAGGCTCAGAGGTCGCCGATACGCTGGCGTCGAGCGGTATCGGTTTCTTGACGTTGGTCGACCCTGAGGCTCTAACGGAAGACAATGTATTCCGACATGCCCTTGGCCGTTATTGGATAACCCAGGCGAAAGTACACGGTCTTCAAAAAGATTTGATGGCCAAGTATCCTGGGGTTGCCGTCGCGCGAGCGGTGATGGACGCTCAAACCTGGTTCGAGCAAAGCGAATTAAGGGACGTTGACGGAATTGTGTTCGCATTGGGTATGCCGACCCTCGAACGCGCATTGGCAACGCGCCTTCGGTCGGCGGAGATGAAGATTCCAATCGTCCACACCTGGCTTGAGCCCTTGGACCTTGGGGGCCATTCGGTCCTGCTGATGAACAGCGGTGAAGGATGTTTCGAGTGTCTTTTTCGTGACGATGAAGGCACACCGGCACTGGTACCGCAAACAGCTTTTTTGGCTCCCGGCCAGCACGTATCGAAGAACATTACAGGATGTGCTAGCATTTTCGTCCCTTACGGCGCTATACAATCCCGCCGGACGGCCCTCCTGGCAGCGGAGCAGATGTTAAACGCCCTAGCAAAGCACGATGCACCGTCCTACGAATTCTGGGTCGGCGCCGGCTCCGCGGCAAAAACGCACGGGCTGCAAACTACGAATTGGTGGGAGCGAGCTAAATCCGTGTCGGCTAAAGAGGCCACCCGGCAGCTCTTCGGACAGCCCTGCAGCCATTGCAGGGGTACCGTTTGAGACTAACCTTCAAAATTCGGAACGAAGGACTGCTGATTTTCACGGCGGAGGCTGTCGAACAGATGCGCAGCCATGCCCAACATTCGATGCTGCAGCGCGAAGCAGGCGGCGTCCTTCTCGGCCGGCATTTGCTCGACTCAAGTGACCTCGTTGTTGATGAAGTTACGGTGCCGCAAAGAGGCGACCGTCGCTCTCGCTTTGGCTTTTTCCGTTCAAAACAGCACAGCGCCCTGGCGCAGGCCAAGTGGGCGGCCTCGAAAGGGACCGTGGCCTACCTCGGTCTATGGCATACCCATCCCGAATCTGACCCGACACCAAGCTCCGTGGATAAGCATGATTGGGAGAAGGCGGTCGCGATGGACTCGTTTCAAGGGGCCGAGCTTTTTTTTCCGATAGTAGGTACAGAACGTATTAGGGTGTGGACCAAATCGAGAAACGGCCCCATACGAGAGATACTCGAACTGAGAGATGAACATGACTGAAAAAAACAAACGAGTCCCTATTCCAGACAAAGTGAAAGCACGTTTGTGGGTAGCGGCGGCGGGCCGCTGCGAATTCAATTGCTGCAACAAGCGACTCGACCAGAACCTTATTACTAAGGAAAAACTGCTACTCGGGGAACACGCGCACATCATTGGCGATAGCCCGAAGGGCCCGCGCGGCGACACGGCTCTTTCGAAACAGCTGGCACAAGACCCTGCCAACTTGATGTTGCTATGCCAGGCCTGTCATAAGACCATCGACGATTTGGACGACGACTACAACCCCGACCTCTTGCGACAGATGAAGAAGCGCCATGAGGACCGCGTTCAAAGGCTGTACGACATCGACGAAACCAAAGACAGTGTCGCCATCATTTTGCGCCATCCTATCAAGCGTATCCATGTCCCACAGTTTTCCGACAGGGATGTTCAGGCGGCGATATTAATGAACTCTGATTTTTGTCATGCTCCGAGCGAGCATACAGTTCAGCTTGATTATCGAGCGCGACCTGCCCGCGAAGGGGACCCGGCGTACTGGGTCGAACTGGTGAAGCAAATGCATGATGACTATCGCCTCCAAATGCGTTTGGCGGGGGCCAAGGAACACGCCGCTCACCTTTCGATTTTTGCCTTTGCTCCCATGCCGCTCGCAATGCAGCTGGGCGCCTTTGTTGGGAACAAGGTGGAGACTTCGACGTTTCAATGGAACCGGACCGCCGAGAGTTGGAAGTTTCGCGATGAGCGCCAATTCGACCCTCAGACGATTTCCTTCGGCGATATTCCTATTTCGAACGGTGGCGAGTTGGCCGTCGCGCTGTCGTTCAGCGGTGAAGTCAGCGCGTCCGCGTTGGCGGAAGCCATGCCGAAAATTCCAGTGGTCCGACTTGGCGTGCCGGCGCCGACGCCCGCGCTGGTCGAAAGCGTGGACGACGTGCGGCATTTCCGGAGCGTTTTCACTTCCTTTATGGCTCAAGTGCGAAACAAGGGGTACACAAAGCTCCACGTCTTCCCAGCGATGCCACTGTCCCTCGCGGTAGAGTTCGGCCGCCAACTTCTACCCAAAGCAGACCCCGCCATCCAGGTATGGGACTTCCAGGATGGAAAGTGGGTCGAAACGCTGCAGATAGTGGTGTAGGGCCCTAACCTCGGAACGTCAACATGGAACAACTGATTCGCTTGGCCGCTCTAGCTATCGGCACTTGGTGGCTACTGGACAATCGCTCCAAAAAAATGCCGGCTGTCCAAGCCTGCTTTGGACGCTTTCATGACGTAATACGACTCGGCGAAGAGGATGAGAAGGCAAAACTTCGCGAAAAGCGTGAAATTATTCTGGACACTCTCCGGTTGAATCTAGGGGAAAGCGTTCCGCAGTTCGAATCGTTTCACCAAGGAAGTTATGCCATGCACACCGGAACGGTTCCGTTCAGCGGGGAGTTCGACATTGACATAGGCCTCATCTTCGACTGTTCGAGGCAAACTTGGAACGACCCCGTCAAACTCAAATTGGCAGTTCGCGATGCCCTGAACCGGAATGCGCGAACGGTCAGCGTGAGACGTTCGTGCGTCACAGTGCACTACGCGGGCGGAAAGGAAAGTGCGTATCACGTCGATTTGGCAATCTACGTCAAGCGACCCGACGGGCTCCTCGACATCGCGAAAGGAAAGGAGCATTCGAAAAGCGAAAACCGTTATTGGGAGAAATCCGACCCAAGGGGTCTTACGGCATTGTTGAGCAAACGCTTCGCCAAAGAGAATCTCAGTCAGTACCGCCGGTGTATTCGCTACGTGAAGCGATGGCGTGACGTTCAATTTTCTTCCGGCGGCCCGCTAAGCATAGCTCTCACCGTCGCTGCGTATCGATGGTTTGAACCTCATGAGCCGCTAGGCGGGAACTCATTCGACCTGGTAGCCATGCGCGATTGGACTAAGGCATTACTCAGTCGGTTCGAGCACGTGAAAACGTCCGAGGGATATCATCAGCGCCTACGGGTCTTGTTGCCCATTGAGCCCAAGAGTGATTTGATGGGAAAGATGACCAAAAGCCAAATGAGTACATTTCACGACGCCCTTCGCATGCTGCACAAAGCGCTGGTAAAAGCATATGATGAATCGGCTCCGGACGAATGCCTTCGCTTACTTGGCGAGCAGTTTGGGGCGGATTTCCCGTTGAGGTACGTTCCAGTATCGCAAGAGAGCGTAAAAACCGACTTCTTCTAGCCAGTTCAATTTTGGTACATCGCGTTGTCACTTTCCGCGGTGCCTTGATTTTCGGCCGGGGCCTAATATAGTCAAGACGTCCCTATTTGCACGAGAAATCACTGTCACGGACCGTTCATAGACGCTCACGCCGGCGAACTATCCCGTCCCTAATCTCAAGCGCCGCGGATTCCGATTGGAGACTGAGGGCGCTCTCAACTCGCTTTACTGCCTCCACCGTCGTCCTAGAGATGCCAAGCAATCGGCTGAGGGACCGCGCGAGTCCTTCGACAGACATGCTGCCGTGTTGACCCACCAGGAAGTCCGCGATATTGCGAATCTCCTCAAGCGGCACCTCATCAATAGGACGTTTAGATTCGGTTGAGTCATCAGGGACTCGGAAATGAGTCCATGAATCAGCGCTGGCACCCTCCGGCCAAAAAAACTTGGGGTCCTTGCCCGTGGCCGCGATATGTTTCGGGACCAGTGCGGTCAACAGCTCGTGCATACGCCGGCCCGTTTTCGCCAAGCCCCACGCTCGAGAAATGCGTTTGAAAACGATATGGTCGGCTACTGGCCCTTCAGCGTTGATAACCGCTACCAGCTGAGAGCGGAGCGTATCCATCGAAGTGTGGGCGTAAAAATCACGGCCGTCAGTCTTTTCCAACGAAGCCAGTGAGTAGGTGCTGAAACCGGCCGGGCCAGATGCAACAGACGGCGCCAGCCCGGCGAACGTCGGGGTCGAATGGTCCTGGACTGTCGCCGAATCCTTGCCGACTTCGGCGACTTCGTCGACGTCAGCGATTTCAATAACTTCGTGAAGAACATCGGTCTCGCTACTTTCATTGGTCCGCGATTGCCCTGCGTTTAGAAGTAGCTGGAGTCGCGCCTCGAGCTTACGAATCGGCTCCTGTGGATTCAGCCACCAATCGGTCGACCAGATTCGGAACAGCTCCCACCCCAAGCCTTCGAGGACGTACTGGCGCAGCCGGTCTCGGTCTCGTGCCGTCGCGCCGGAATGATACGTTCGTCCGTCACATTCGACGCCCAACAAGTAGCGACCTGGCGCGCGCGGGTCGACGATACCAAGGTCAATGCGGTATCCGGACACGCCGACCTGGGGGTGCACAATCCAGCCTTTATTGCGCAGAACGGCAATGACCTCACGCTCGAATGGGCTGTCCGGTTCCATCCCAGTCGGAATCACCTGCTCAACGAGCGAACGCGGGCCGCGCAGTGCGAAGTCAAGATAGTTTTTGAGGTCTCTAACACCGGCAGCGCGTACCTTTGAAAGGTCTATTTGTTCAGGTAAGAGCGTGCTGAAGATAACGACATTTTGACGGGCGCGTGTTACCGCCACGTTGAGGCGACGATGTCCACCCTCCAAATTCAGCGGCCCAAAATTCATATTGAGCTTGCCGGCCGCGTCGGGGCCATAAGTAATCGAGAAATAGATAACGTCCCGTTCGTCGCCCTGAACGTTTTCGATATTTTTGATGAAGAGAGGTTCGTGCGCAGTCGTAGCAATAGCCTGGTCCAGGGCGGATGACGCGCGTCGGCGGGCATCGAGTAACTTCTCGATTAGGTTCTGCTGCGCTTGGTTGAAGGTCACAACGCCTAGAGTCTGCGCCTTCGACTTAGGATTTAAGAAGTGACGCTCAATGGAAGCAACGATAGCGTCGGCCTCCGCGCGATTTGTACGAGAGCCACCGCGGTCGTATACGCCATGAACACGCTCAAACCGAACCCCGTTGTCTTCGGTAGTAGGTGACGGGAAGGTGACAAGCTCGCTGTCGTAGTATGTGACGTTGCTAAACGTAATGAGGCTCTCGTTCCGGCTCCTATAGTGCCAGTTCAGGCTGAGCTTCGGCATTCCGATACTCATGCACTCATCAAGAATGCTTTCCAGGTCTTGGATGTTTTCGTCGCCCACGCCCTCCTCGGAGTCGTCTACCCGGTTGAAGAAATTGGTCGGTGGTAGCTGCTTAGGGTCGCCTACGCACACTAGCTGCCGGCCGCGAGCAATCGCCCCTACCGCATCCCATACCGGAATCTGAGAAGCCTCGTCGAAAACCACTACATCGAACTGTGCGTGTGCTGGGTGGAGGTACTGGGCTACGGAAAGCGGCGACATCAACATGCAGGGCTTGAGCTTCGGTAGCAGCGTTGGGAGAGTTTGCAAAAGCTGACGAACAGGCATGTGTTTGCGCTGCTTCTGCAGCTCACGTCGCAGTCGGCCGAGTTCAGAGTCGGCGCCTGGTTCGATGCCTGCGCTTGCCGGAATCTGACCCGAAAGCTTCGCCACGATGTACTGTTGCGAGAGCTTCTGGAACCGTTCATCGGCCTGGCGGAACTCCCCAATCTTACGTTCGTGGTCTGCACTCGAAAACGTACACAACACTGGCTCGTTATCGACCGCCTTCTTCAGCCACCAGCACTGATAGCTATACTCGAAGAATTCAGCGGCGTCCGTCATTGCCACTTCGCCGGCTTCGAGGGGTCCCACTAAGCCTATTAGCGACTGCGCTATGGCATCTGCACGAACTCGCTGCCACAGGCTCCATGGCTGAAGTTGTCTGGCCGCGGTCTGCCACCCCTGCATCATCGTCATCAGCCGCGGAATTACGCCGCTAGCATCCGGGTCCAGGCCAAGCATCTGGACGCATTCTCCTGTCGCTACTAGCTTCTCCATATGGCCAACAAAGTCGCGGTAGGCATCACGATATCGATACAGTGCTGCACCGACAGCGGCGTTCGGACTAAGCATGCCCCGGTCCTCTGTGACGAGAACTTGGAGATTGGTCCTGAGCCCCTTCAAGAGGTCTGAGTCGCCCCCTCCCAACCGATAGACAACTTCGGCAAATTCTTTAGCCCACTCCTCGCTTTTTCCTACAGCGCTCCAGTCCGTGTGCTCGCCAACAAATCCTTCCTGCAGTAGATTGCGTGCGTCGGCCGCCATCGAGCCCACGACTCGGTCTTCCGCATTTACGCGTGCCAGCGACGCGATAAAACCGGACAGGCTGTCCTCAGCCGGGCGTGCACCATCTGGTCGGTAGAGCCGTAGTCGATTCAATACCGCACGCTTAGCGAACCACTTACGGGGCCACCAGGTAGTGTCCGCATCCGCCCATTGCAGCTTCAACTCGGCGGAGCTCAAAGACGCGACCTCGTCTCGATACGCGCCACCCAGGGCGCTCCAGGCGAACGCACGTTCCTTTCCGTGCTGAACCAGGAATGCAAGCTTGGTTCGGCTCTCTTCATCATGCGCAGTCCGCGCAACGCCCACTGGAATTTTAGGCGCACGGATAAGGACCTCGGATAACTGGTCTAACGCGGCAAACTCTTCCAATGACAAGCCCACGTCGGCAAGGCCTATCCGATTCAAAATTGGAGCGGCAGCAACCTGCACCGCATGAGCCAACCGGGTCATTTCAGACGCTTCATCAAGAAGCGTCTGTTGCCAGGTCGGGGTCCAACTAGCCTTCCTTATGACCGCCAAGGGATGCGCAGACATGTCAGAAATTTGCGCGCCCAGGGCAGCCATCCGTCTCGAGATTTGACGCAATACGTCCAGCTCGGCCCGACTGTGGGTGTTCAAACCTGGCCAGTTCATGGCAGCGGGTTTGGTATCGCCGTATTGAACGCAAAGACCTATCGCGCCGTACACCGTTAGGTCATTGGGATAGACGCGATGCAGTGCCTGCGCTAACGAATTCAGGTCCTGCCGGAGGGAGGAAAGTCGGTCGGCCTCAATCTCCCAGTCCTTTACTGTACGGGTGCCGGCCGCGTCAAGCGCATTCCCCAGCTGCTTCAACACATCAGACTTCTTGGCCTTCGAAGAATGGAGCTCGAAACAGAAGGCCCCAAGGCCCAGGGAATTTAGCCGCCTATGCACAACCTCGAGAGCAGCCATCTTCTCGGAAACGAACAAGACGGTTTTCCCCGTTGCCAATAGGTGCGCAATGAGATTTGTAATCGTCTGACTTTTGCCAGTGCCTGGTGGCCCTTCGACCACCAAGTTCTTCCCTTCGCTTGCCACACATATCGCTCGAAGCTGCGACGAGTCCGAGAGCAGAGGGGCAAACAAATCTTGCGGGCGATATTTTTCATCAAGCGTTGACGCCTCGTAGCCGACCTCACTGTCGGCGAACGCCTTTCCCGGGTTATTGATAAGGTGGGCTACGACTGGATTTTCGAGCAGTTGCTTCTCGCCGTCCTTCAGACCTTTCCACATCAAATATTTTGCGAAAGAGAAGATGCCTAGATGGACTTGGTCCTTAACCTCCCATCCCTTCAGTTCGGCAACCTTGAGCCGGAATATCTGCAGAACTTTGCCGACATCGATTCCTTTTTCGTCGAGAGGGAGGACATCTAAAGCCGGAAGCTTTAGGTCAAAGTCCTGCCACAATTTTTGAACGAGCGTGGGGTTGACTAGCGCTTCGTCATCGTGACGAATGAGCCGGAAGCCGCTTCTGACTGACTGTCGCGTCAGGGTCACCGGTATCAACAGAATCGGCGCCAGGTGGCGGGCCTCTGCGTCTTTATCTTCTTGCCATTGCAGCAGCCCGAACGCCAGGAACAGTGTGTTTGCGCCGCCTTCTTCAAGGCTAGTTCCCGCCGCGCGGAAGATTTCCAGAAGCCGCGCGTCCAGAGTCTCCTCCGTGGCGTCAACAATGATTTCGCGCCGCCCCAAGGCGTCAGCCGCTATAGCGTCCAGTGGCGTTGTCGCATTCCGCGAGGTGAACGTTGCGGAATCACGCGCGTCGCTTCCCGTCATGACAGGGGGCAGTGCACGAATCTTGAACTCCTTGCCCTCGGAGAGACTGTCCTCCAGCGCGCAGGGGTCTGGGCAAATCACCCGTAAATTCGATTTCGTTGGCTTGAAGTTTAGAAGCCTGTTCCGAAGCGTCAAATCGAGCAGCTTGCTCTTCCAGCGTGAGAGGCGGCCTTCGGGAGTATCCGGCGTCTCGGTCTCGCCCGCAGGAATCACAGCCGGGTCCAGTGGCGGTAACGCTGGCATTTCTTCGATAGCAGGAAGCGAAACAGGCGCGGTCGGCGGTGGTGCGTCGGCAATTAGGGAGCGAGACGGCAGAGGCCGGATTTGCACTTCCCGCGCGCGACGAATGTCGATGGCGTAAAGGAAGCGGCCTTCGTCCGCAAGATACTCCTCTGCCGTCGTGCTCGCCCACCTCAAGGATGGCTTTTGCCCGCTTGCGGCGCCGGTGGTCTCGAATGCCATGAATTCGCCGGACTTGACGCGCTTGCGAACGGACTGCACATCGTCAACGACGGCCGTTGGGAAATTGGTGTCAATCAGCCAGACGCCAACCCACGCGTGACCTTCCTTGAACAGTACCACCGGGTGCAGGCCTACCTGTTCAAAGCACGACGCGAAGAGCATTGCCGTATCGAGGCAAGTCGCTACCCGACCATCCAGGACTCGTTCTGGAGTGCGGATTTTTTGGCCATCGGTGCCAAACGAGGCCGGAGGATTCGAATAGTGGAGCTGTTCGCCAAGAATTGCGCTGTAGACCGCGGAGACCTGTTTCCACACCATCTCGCGATTCTTCGACTGGTATCCGTTCATCGAAAAGTCACCAGGCGCTTCACGGAGCAACGTCGACGCGTTTGCGATGAGACTGTCGACGACGCGCGAATTTGGCATACAGAACGCCGCCAGCAGCTCTGGCAGCGAACGTGTGCCAGCCCATTGGTCGTATGCGAGAACTTCGATGTCCTGACATACCTCAGCTATCAATTCACCTCGAGAGGACGCTGTAGCGGAAATAGTAGCGCGCTCGGCCTCGTCGAGCCGTGACAGGTATTCATGATTCGGCTGGAGGTCAACGGGTGAGACCCGTCGGCTCTCGCCAGGCAGTAGGCGCTCAAACTTCAGTTTCATGCCGACCGCGAACGCGGGCGAGCACCGGAGGACGACCTCAATGTCGACGAGAGGCTCGAGACCATTGTTTTGCAGGAAAAAGGCTCGAACCACCGGAACATTGTTCTGAATCGCGGCGTATCCGATAGTTCGGTCTGCGACAATTTGGATTTCCAGTCGCGGTGCCTTAGTTTCACTATTCGATGGTACGGTCACGTCAGTCGGTTCGGTAATCATGCGGCGATTCTCTAAGTAAAGGGTTAGCCTATCATCAGACGGCCCCAAGGCAGGAGCTAAAGCGAAAATCGCCGGCTATCCGCGAACGAACACCGAGCACTATACTGGCAAGACACTTCCCATCGTGGAGATGGCAGCTTTCACGGCCGCACTAGTCGAATGCTTTGAAACCTGAAATACCTCATTCAGCCCAGAAGCGCTTCCAAACCTGACTTCTTCGTACAACACAACGGGGAGTTGGCGATTATCCTTGAAGCGCTTGTCAGGTCCGCCTTTTTTGTTCACATACTTCCACGTTTTATCCACGACCTCAGCATCGCGTGGCAAGCTCCCGTCTTCAATGAATCTCTGGACGCGACCGTCAAAAATGAGTTCGCGATAGGACACCGCGCCCACGTCCGAGGGCGAGTAGACAAGAACCCGGTCTGGCATGAAGTACAGGGCGATTCCGGTCCCCCTCACAAAGGGGACCTCGATGTTGCATTTCATCTTGGGCGGCAAGCCTCGGCCGAAGGACGCTCCTTTGCGGGTCACCAGAGAGCCCGCGCCAGCATGATACTTGCTGTTTTTGACGGCCCCCTTCGCGTCGATTCGCCAGGCGTTACTGCAAGACGAGAAGCCGGCGAAAGCGCTATGAAGCAAATCGAAGGCTTTCTCGCTCGGCTCATCAAGCTGGTAGCAAAGTACCGACGTCTTGGCAACCGTATCTCGAATACCGATGAAAATCGTTAGCGCCAGGCCGCCCGCCGCAACAAGCCACAGCATCCATGGCATAGGTGACTGCGCGCTAAGCCATACCGCGATAACCGACGCCACGGCGGCGAACTTCCAGTACTCGGGACGCTTTGCTTTCCCTCGCAACTCATTGAGCAGGTCCGACGACGAGTGGTCCTGCATTGCAACGACCGGCCCACTTTCGATTCGCGTCATCGCCTCGACACCTATCACTGGAGGCGGTCGAACCTCAAATTCTTCTCCAACCCGCGCAGGATTGCTGGGAGAGTGTCCCGAATGCGACGATGGCGACAGCGTCGCCCGGTATCGAAGAGCACCGGTTCCAATCGATATGTAGTTTCCGCGTGGCCCGGTGCCTACACGCAGCCCCTTGATTCCGGCCGAAACTCCGACGCCCGAATTAGAAAAGTTAACGCGGAACGGCCCCACGCTGACGCTTTTGCGCAGATAGAATCCCATATTGACATCCCTTTGTATTGACTGCTGGGGTAGCGGCGAGCGGTTTCGAAGTGCCGCAGTGCCAGAGAATGCGGGAGAAACCAGAAGTCCTACAAAGATAACATATTGTCAATGCGCGGAAGAACTAAATGCTTTTTGAATACAAGAGTTCGCAGCCCCGTGGGAATCTGGAGCATTATCAGGACAACCGCAGTGCGCGCCCCTCGAGCTAGTGCCCTTTGCTATAATTCAACGGTCCTTTGGGGAGTAGCCTGCTTCCGCCCCGGAAGCGCCCGTATCAACATACTCGGTGATTGTTCATTCCGTGGTGCGGGTAGCCGTCAAGGTTGGCGAGACTATCGGCATGTCAACGCGTCCAGTCGGGCCGCGCGGCATGCCTTTGTTCGCGCCCGACTTGAAAGCTCCAAATGAATCTTGCTGCAACCGCTGTACTCTCACTTGCAATGTCGACTGACGCCTTCGCTGCGGCCGTAGGAAAAGGCGCAGCCCTCCATAGGCCGCAGTGGCGCGAAGCGTTAAGAACGGGTCTCATTTTCGGAATTATCGAAGGACTAACACCTATCATTGGCTGGGCTCTTGGTAGAGTTGCTGCCCCGTACGTTGCTGCTTGGGACCACTGGATAGCTTTCGCTCTGTTGGGCCTTCTCGGCGGACGGATGATATGGGCGAGTCTTTCAGAGCAAGCGGCTGACGACGACAAGCCGACCAGCCACTCCTNNCCAGCCACTCCTTTTGGGTTCTGGCCATCACTGGATTTGCGACCAGTATTGATGCGATGGTGGTCGGAGTAGGGCTCGCCATCATGGGCGCGGACATTGTCATGACTGCGGCTGCTATCGGTCTTTCCACCTTCGTCATGGTGACTATCGGCGTCATGCTCGGGCGAGTACTGGGCGTTATCGCGGGTAGACGCGCAGAGCTCGTGGGTGGCATCCTGCTAATAGGTATTGGTTGCCTTATCCTGTATGAGCATATCGGCAAAGTCAGCTGATGGCGCGGAGTTCCAAAAACGGGACCGATGGCAAACCCGGGACTATGGACCGCGCGACGAAATTCGCCGGTGTCGCTATCCTCGATGCTCAGACTCACAGGCATAGCGCCGTACCTAAGGAATTAAAATGGATAAAGGTATCCTTTACGCGCTGCTGGCAGCCGTAACTTTCGGTGCTAGCACGCCCTTCTCCAAACTACTGGTGGGCCAAGTTGCGCCAATAGTATTGGCGGGCCTACTTTACTTGGGCAGCGGCCTTGGCCTGTTAGCTTGGTTTGTTTTTCGGGCTGTGATGTCTCGAAACGAACAAGATGCCAGCAGCCGTTTAAATAAGGCAGATATACCATGGCTCGGCGGAGCGATTTTGTTCGGCGGCATCGCTGGTCCGGTATTGCTGATGTACGGCTTGACAGGCATCCCCGGCTCGTACGCATCACTGCTGCTCAACATGGAAGGGGTCCTTACCTCCCTGCTGGCATGGTTCGTATTCAAGGAAAATTTCGACCGTCGAATCTTCCTCGGCATGATGTTGATAGTCGCCGGGGGCGTATTGCTGGCGTGGGAGCAGCGACCGCCCGCAGGGGTGCCATGGGGAGCGCTTGCAATTATTGGTGCGTGCCTGTGCTGGGGAATTGATAACAATTTTACCCGCAAGGTGTCCGCTAGCGACGCGGTTCAAATCGCAGGAATCAAGGGCCTGGTAGCCGGCATAGTAAATTTGGCGATTGCCTTGGCGTTGGGCATCGCCACCCCGCCTGGAAGGACGATACTTGTCGCTGGTGTCGTTGGCTTTTGCGGATATGGTTTGAGCCTGGTTCTTTTTGTGCTCGCCCTGCGCAATCTTGGCACGGCACGAACCGGTGCCTATTTCTCGGCAGCCCCGTTTGTGGGTGCCGCCGTGTCACTGCTTCTGCTCGGCGATACGCCGGGCACAGGGTTTTGGTTAGGCGGTGCACTGATGGGCGCCGGTATATTGCTGCACTTGACGGAGAAACATGTGCACTCGCATATCCATGAGCCGATGGAGCATGCCCACGAGCACAGCCACGACGCACATCACAAGCACGAACACGATTTCCCGTGGGAGGGCGAAGAGCCGCACACGCATTCGCACCGGCACGAACCTATGACGCATGCCCATCCTCATTTTCCGGATATACACCATCGCCACGAGCATTGAGCGGAACGGCTGCGCATCTGCTTCGAGGCTGTGAGCGTTAGGCGCCGCCCACTGTTGGGCGCTGAAATGGTTGGCACTGATTTCAGTCTTAACGGCGCCGGCGAAATCATCCCTTGTCTTCCAAAAAAACGATGTGCCCAGGCGCTTCCGCGGACTCGGGAGAGGCCCGATACGTGCCCGCACGCTTTCGATGCACCGCGAGACAGCGAAACATTCCTCCCGTTCTAAGGACTGGGGACACTGTCTAAAATGATTTCGTCCGACACGCCCGCCTCGAGCAATTTGTTTGAGTCGACAATGCCGCTAATAGCTTGCACCCTATCGCTCTCCGGAGTCGTTGGCTTACCCCCAGCACGCATTCGCGCCTCAAAGGTATGCCGACAGTAGGTTGCCCATGCACCTTTCGCTACAACGATGAGCACCGCGACAACGAGCCCCCGCATGAGCCGCGGGGCAAGCGCGGGCTGAAATGCAATAATGAGCCGGTATACGCCGAAGCCGATGAGCCAAGTTGCGAAGGGCCACGCTAGCGCCGGGCTGTACCTCGACCAAAAGCCGAGGCTATACACGGTCCTCTTGCCGCAAGTCGCACAGGAAGGTTCTTCCTGCACATCCTTTTCGCAGAATTTACAGTACATGGTGCCACCTCTCCTCATCGAACGACCGACGGCTCTCGCGCCAATACCGTTGTATCGCAACAGAACAGGTGGCGGGCTGACGCGTATCAATTGATGTTCGGTGGTGTTCTTGGAGGCCCGACTCTGCAGCCTTCCGCCTGTCGGCGCGCACGGTGACGTTTTCGGGCAAGCGCGCACTCCGAGAGGGATTTGAAAGCAAGGTCGAGGTCCCGAGCAACCTGAGCAATACCGTACCTCCGCGGCTGCGGCAGCGGGCGCAGAAGGGCCTGGTCGAAGCTACTCCGGGCGATGGAACGAAAGGCGTGTCGTGGGCGCCCGAATCGCGGCCTCCGCACGTTCGTCAAGCTGGCCCGCGCCGCCACCAACGGCTTCGACCCGCGAGTTCAAACTGCTAATGAACGCGTAAGCCTTTGCAGCAGCTGCGGTTCTCTTGGATGGGCGGGGATTTTACCGTGCCGTATGAGCTGTACACGCAGCAGTCGCCCGCCTTTGGACGCAAGACGCTGTTACAGCTCTCGCGTGCGTAGAACAACTGGCACGTATCAGTTGGCATCGTTTCAGTTTTGGAACTACATACAGCTGTTCAGACAACACGATATCGCGACGTCTTGCGGTTCCAGCATCGCGTCCATTTCGCACTTAATTTCCGCATCGGGCAGGCTATAGACCGGCGCGAAGCCCCCGCCAGGAGTGCGAAAATTCGTCGTCTGCCCTTGGTACATTCGCGCTGCGGTCCACTGAACGGCACCGCCGTATGTGTAGAGCCGGAGGTCGAACTTAAGCAATTCAGGATTCTCGTGGCTGCCAATTACCCTATCGCCAGGCACCATGATTGATTGCGCCACGTATTCGCCCGCGAGGATGTCTTGCCAGACGCGTTTGGTGATTTTGTCGCCGCGATAGGCGGCCCGCCCGCCGAAACCTGCAGTGGGCTTGAAAAAGAGTCGTCGGCGCTCATTCCACAGCCTCTCGCCATCCGCGGCGTAAACGACCTTCGTATGTAGAATNNCCTTCGTATGTAGAATGTTCGCGAGGAGGATTTCCTGAACTTGCTGAGGAACTCCAAGCGCTTGTAGCTGACCCGCATCGCTGAGCAATGCCAGATTCCGCTTGTCTGCAAATAGAGCGTGTGCCTGTGGATGCGGAGTCAGCACGATGGCATGTTCAAGGTAGGCGGCGCGTATAGCCCCGCTTGCCGGCGACTCCAGCATGAAATCGGTCAGCCGGTTATAGACCAAGTCTACGGCAGCGTCGCCGTGCCACAAGACGCCATCTCGCAGTTTTAGCTCGGAGGGGTCTGAAATTACGGCGCGCAGACCATGACGCTCGAACAGGCGCTGGAACAAGAGAAACTCGGGATACAAATATTGCTGATGTGGGTCCGTATCAACGATGGCAATGGTTTGCAGAGGGCGGTCGCGACCGGAGAGTCTCCACTCGGTGCGAAACATCTCGACAATATCGCCTTCTAAGATGGCGGCCCCGGCCGCCGCGGCAGCCAGTTGTTCTCTGTCGAGGCAACAGGCGCGATGCGCTCGCGCCATGACGGCATTGAGCATGGCGCCGCCGGCGTTGGTGTTGATTTCGATGAGCCCGATGGTATCCCCCCGAAGGTGGAAGTCGTAGCCAAAAAATACGCCTTTCGCGCCGCGCGGGTCATGTCTGGCAATCGCTGGCGCACCTTCAAGAACACGACTTCGATAAGCAGGTAGCGCCACCACCGACTCGACAGCACGCACCACATCTGCCATGCGCTCCGTCTGGCTATCCGAGATGAACACGGGCCTGGCGGAGAAGAGGTATGGACATCTCTCCTCGACCAGCGCTAACAATTCAGGTGACCCCAATTCGGACGCCAACGCGTCCCGCAGCGCAGCTTCGTCAAGACTCACGCAGAAGCACTTACTATTCATTCGTTCGCTAGCGCTAGTGGAAGGTATTCGTGCCGAAGTTGCCGGAGTTTGCTCAGTGGTTTCAATAAGATTCGTACTCAAAATTTTTCTCTCACAGGTTGGTCTCGTTTCGAACCGCCGCGGCGTCGCGATACGGTACAGCTATCGAAGGTATACGACTACTTACCGCCCCGAAAAATTACTTCGCCGTCCCTCGCAGACGCAATGCGTTCGTAATCACCGATACCGAGCTCAGGCTCATCGCAAGGGCGGCAATTACTGGCGACAACAGCTGCCCGGTAAACGGGTATAGCAATCCCGCAGCGAGGGGGATTCCAAGTGAGTTGTAAATGAACGCGAAACCCAAGTTCTGGCGCATGTTGCGCACCGTATCGAGTGAAAGCACTCGCGCACGAGCGATGGCGCGCAAGTCCCCTTTCACCAAAGTGAGGTGTGCGCTATTCATCGCTACGTCGGTCCCGGTGCCCATCGCTATGCCAACATCTGCCTTGGCCAGCGCAGGGGCATCGTTGATGCCGTCACCCGCCATCGCCACCACCTTACCCTCCTTTTGTAGGCGCTCAACCAGCGCGAGTTTGTCCTGTGGCTTCACCTCACCATACACCTCTGTGATGCCGAGTCGTTTCGCCACTGACTTCGCCGTCGTGAGACCGTCACCGGTTGCCATGATGACCGTCAGACCGGCTGCGCGCAGGGTCTCGAGCGCTTCCATCGTGCTTGCCTTCACTGGGTCGGAGACGGCCAGCAGGCCGACCAAACGCTCGTCCGAAGAGAGGTACATTACGCTAGCCCCCTCGCCCCTAAGCTCTTCCGCCTGGCTAACTAAGGAATGCCAATCAACTTTTTCCGCGTCCATCAGAGCGGTATTTCCCAACGCAATTCGTTCGCCGGATACGACACCGCGGACCCCGATTCCACTGGAGGACTCGAAACTTTCTGGCTTGTCCAAGGACAGGCCACGCTTTCGCGCCTCCGCCACAATTGCGTGTGCCAGAGGATGCTCGCTTCCCTGGTCAATGCTCGCAGCGATTCGCAACACATCTTCCTCGCTGAAACCGGACGCGGCGACAACCCGGTCAAACGCAGGTTTCCCCTCCGTCAGGGTACCGGTCTTATCCACGATAAGCGTGTTGACCTTATGCATCCCCTCTATGGCCGCGGCATCGCGGAACAGCATGCCTTGAGTCGCGGCGCGGCCAGTGGCCGCCATTATCGACATCGGCGTTGCCAAGCCTAATGCACACGGGCAGGCAATGATGAGTACAGCCACGGCGTTGACGAACCCGAACACCCAACTTGGTTCGGGGCCGAAAAAGCCCCACCCGAGCAGCGTGAGAAGCGCGATGGCAATCACAATGACGACGAAGTAGCCGGCCACAACGTCGGCCAGGCGCTGCATCGGCGCACGAGAACGCTGAGCCAGGGCGACCATTTGAACAATCTGCGAGAGCATAGTCTGGGAGCCAATTTTCTCGGCGTGGATTACCAAACTGCCACTGGTGTTGAGCGTGGCGCCAATCACTTTATCCCCAGGCCGCTTCGTGACTGGCATCGGCTCGCCGGTGAGCATTGATTCGTCTACTGCGCTTTCACCTTCTACGACCTTGCCATCGACGGGCACTTTCTCTCCCGGACGCACTCTGAGTGCATCGCCAATGTGAACATGCGTGAGAGGCACATCTTCTTCGGTGCCGTCATCCTGGATACGGCGCGCGGTCTTCGGCGCCAATCCCATCAAGGATTTGATTGCAGCTGAAGTCTGCGACCGGGCACGCAGTTCCAGGATTTGTCCCAACAAGGTCAACGAAACAATGACTGCGGCCGCCTCGTAGTAGACACCAACACGCCCGCCGTGCGCCGCGAACGTTGATGGGAACAAGCCGGGAGCGAATGTGGCGACAACGCTATAGCCATACGCCGCAGCGACCCCGGAGCCAATTAGTGTCCACATGTTGGGACTCCGATTCCATACCGATTGCGCGCAGCGCACAAAGAAGGGCCACCCTGCCCACAAGACGACGGGCGAACTCAGCACGAGTTCAATCACACTTTGATAAGGAAGCCCTTGTGGGAACAGCATGTGGCCGAACATTGCCAACACGAAGACAGCGACAGACAGCGGCAACGTCCACCAGAATCGGTGTCTGAAATCTACCAGCTCAGGGCTTTCCTCATCATCAAGCGAAGGCATTACCGGTTCAAGCGACATCCCACAAATCGGGCAACTGCCTGGCTCGGTCTTCCGAATCTCCGGATGCATCGGACAGGTGTATATCGTTCCCGCTTGAGCAGCTGGTTGTTCAGATGACTTCGTGGTGTTCAGGTACTACTGCGGATTTGCACGAAATTTGGACATACAGCCGGCGCTGCAGAAGAAATAATCGTGGCCAGAATGCGCTATTTTCTTCGCTTGGTCGGCGCCGACTTTCATACCGCAAACGGGGTCCGTGAACGATTTTTCGAGGCTAACTGTCGAGTCCTCGACGTGCACATTCGAATCGACGCCATCATGATGGTGCGCTGCGCGAGTTTGACTATCCATTCTGTTTTCCTTATGTCCTGCTTGAACCATACACCGAAGGAGGAATGGACCTCGCCGCTCTAAATATGGGACGAAACGTTCGACTCCGACGCAGCATTCACATCGGGCGCTTCCGGGCGCTCAAACGATACGTTTGATGCGGCAAGTCAACCGTTGAGCGCGATGCAAGCAACAAGGTTGCCTGGTCGACAAAGCCTGAGGTCCCGAATGACCTCGTTTTTGTTGGGGGGCGCGCGCAGCAAGTGCGTTTTCCTCAAAGTGAAGCGCCGCCTCCGACAGCTGATGCGCCGGTTTTAACCAGGCCTGACAGCGCTGCGAACACGGTTCACAGACAACATGTTGTGAAACCAGCCAAAGAATGTTCCGGCGGCTAACGCCCACGCACCCATGATGAGAACGGCGCCGCAGAAAGACGCCCAGCTGAACGGTACCGATGCGGATAGTCTGCGGAAGTCTAGTCCGTGAAACAGCGCGTTCATAAACTCCATGAACTGTGCAGGCCACATGACCTCTGCAAAGGTACAGAGCGAGTAAAAGACCATGACCGTGATGGACAAGGCAAGACCTGTGTTAATCGGTTTCATAGCGCAATCCTCCTCTTCGTAAATGTTGGGATAAACGCTGGCGTGTGGTGTCGGTATTGGTCGTACTCATTTCCAAATTCCGCTGACATATCTCGTTCCTCCGACTTGGCCAGCCGCGCATACACCCACACCAAAATCGGGAACATCACCAACGTAATTAGCGTTGGCCACTGCAGCAGGAAACCGAACATGATTATGACGAACGCTACGTATTGTGGATGACGTATGCGGGCGTAGAAGCCGGTCGTCGCGAGGCGATGGTGGCGTTGCGCCTCATACAGAACGCCCCACGCCGACGAGAGCATGGTGAAGCCTGCAAAGATAAAGATGTAGCTAAGTATGTGAAACGGGCCAAAATGCGGATTGACCTTCCACCCGAACATGACTTCCAAGAGGTGACCTGCATCATGCGTCAGGAAATTAACGCCGGGGAAATGGGTTGAGAGCCAGGGCAGCAAGAGATAAATTGTCAGCGGGAAGCCATACATTTCCGTAAAGAGAGCAACTATGAACGCGGAGAACGCGCCTAGGGAACGCCAGTCGCGAGCAGTCTGCGGCTTGGTGAAGCTAAACGCGAAAATGATGAACACAAGCGAATTCAGTATGACCAGCGACCATAGTCCGTAGGCTGACGTTTCGTGATTCATGATTTCTCTCCAGGAGGAACCGATGCCTCGTTCGGGGCTGCGGTCTCAGGAGTGGTGCCGCCACTGTTCTTGTGACCATGATGACCATGATGGAAGAAGTGCATGAGCGGACAAGCAAGGAGGAGGAGGTAGGGAAGTATCCCCAAGAAGTGTGCTCGATGTTCCGAAAATAAAAAGAATGCGGCGACAGCGAGGAAGCCAATCAATACCAATCTGCTGCGACTGTGCTGGCGCTCGACTGCATGGGACTCCTGGACGGTATCCATTGCTAACTCCTTTGCTTAAGCAGTGCTCAGGATGCGATGGTGCAGCACCCGGAATTGGGAGCGTCGAGGAAGACCGCCCGGGCCATCACTTACATTCTTGCATCATTGCCATGTGCTTTTTCATCATTTCGGGCGACATTGATTTCATCCGCTCGTCCATCATCGCCTTCTGCTCTTCCGGCGTTTTCGTGCTCATCATTTTCTTGTGCATCTCGCACATTGCCTTCATGTCTTTCATATCCATCATCGCCATCTGGCCTCCAGACGCTCCTGGTGACATCATCCCTGCAGTTGGCGCGGCGGTGGTATCCGGATGGTGTTCGCTATGCGTAGCGTCCTGACTTGTCGCGCAGCCCGCCATAGCCATGGCCGCAATGATAGCGGCGAACCAAGTTGCAAATTTAAATTTTGACTTCATCAAAAAACTCCTGTTTGAGGCGCTGAAAAGTCAGCAAGCTGTTCTTGTGAGAGGTTTTTTTGGCAACTCCTCTGACTCATACTAGCCTCCGAGGCAGGCAATTTTTTTGACCTGCATCAAAACTGGGCGGGAACCCCATATTCCGCGCTCGGTTCGTCCCCTAGCTTTGTGACCCGGGACTTCTACATTGCCGCAGGTGGCTGTTGCGATGTCATCACCGCGGCAGCGACAAGGACGGCGAACAGGAGAATGCTCTCGCACTGGAGCACAAATTTGACGTGTTGCACTCCAAGGTAGGATGTACTTGCCTCCCGCATACCGAAGAACTTGTTGTAGCCTCCCATCAGAAGTGCAATTCCTACGAGCGCAACTTTGACGAGGAACGCTCGCGCGTAGAGCCCGTGTAAAAGATTCGACGGTGTACCGATTCTCAGCCAGGCATTGAAGAGGCCCGTCACGACGATGACGACGACTGCAGCCATTGCAGCTTGCGACATAAATTCGAGATACCGACTTGTACCGGCGAGGGGCAGGCCAAGCTCGGTTGAGCCGACGGCGGTCCACGCGGAGACAAACACAACGCCGGCCCACACGCCGATAGCAATGAGATGCATTGCTTCCGATGCCATTGCGGCAGTCCACAAGCCATCTTCGCCCGCGTGCCCCATCGATGCCCGCGTTACGGCGAAGACCGCTAACGCAGTTATCACAAGCCATTCGCGTGCGGCTCCCAGGAACGGGACCGCTCTAAGGAATAAAACGGCCGCCATTGAGACGAAGGTGATACAGCCGGCGTGTCCATAATCGGTCGTAGTAATCATCATCCAGAACATGGCCCTCGCGTCGGATAGGCTCACGCCCCCCATAACAGCAGTAGCGGCCCACATTCCTCCGATACTCGCGAGTGCACCCAGTCCGGCTGCGACCAGGTCATACCGACGAATCGTTCCCTAGACCGTGGCTCCCCTCGCGCCGGCGACGGCCAGCCAACGTCGAGCTAACATCGAGCCCACCAACCAGGCGAAGCAGGCGTTAAGTAGGACCGCCGAGCCAGCCTGTACAAGGGGAACCAAATACACTTATTTCACCGAGAACTTGAAGTCTCCAGTGCGACGGTGACCATCATGGCCGGCGACGGCCCATTTCACGGTGTAGGTGCCGGTGTGCACCTGCGCAAGGGGAAGTCGAAGCACGGCAGGGTTCGCGACATCTACCTTCGCCTTCTCTTCATTGACAGGTTTTCCTTCGCTGTCGATAACCGACATCGAGCTAAATGACTGTTCGATTTTCTCATTAAATGTCAGCGTGATTTCCTTAGGAGCGACCTGGAGGGTGGAGCCGGCTTTTGGGTCAGCCCCGGTGAGTTTTGCGTGTGCCGAAGCAAAAGGAGCCGCTAACACAGCCGAAGCAAAAACGCTGGCGAACATCATTGTCTTGAGATTTTTCATTTTGTACTTTCAGAGGTTTAGATAGATTTTTCGATGGCGGTGACGGTGAGAGTGCCGTCGACTTTTTCAGCTACGAATCGCACCTTGTCGCCCTGTTTAACTTGTTCGAGCATTGCGGCGTCCTTTGTGCGGAAGACCATGGTCATCCCGGGCATACCCAGATTTTTCAGGTCGCCATGTTTGATGGTCAACTTCCCGCCGTCCTTGTCGACTTTCTTGACTTCGCCTTCGCTCATCGAAGTTTTGGGTGCGACCGACGAAACTGACTGCGCGTGGGCCAGCGACGCTGCTCCCAGATACGAGAGGGAGAGAACTGCCGCGATGACTACTTTTCCGAGAGATTTCATGGCTATTCCTTTACATTATCACTGAAAAAAATTGACCTACTTCGTATGCTTTCCTACTTGGGCGCGGCAAGAAAACCGCCATTGAATCGCTGCTCCCTCCAGGATGCGCCGCAATCTTGCGCACCAGGACAATGACTGTTCTAATGCAGTCACATCAACTCTTGAATATAAAAAAGCCATGCGTAAAATTGTTTCTGCTTGCATTCTCGCTTGCTCCGCTGCTGCCCTTCAAGCAGTAGCAGCCACGCCGACCGAAACCCTCGCTGCCTTTCACAGTGCTCTATCGAGCGGAAAAACCGAACAGGCCACCTCGCTGCTTTCACCCAATGTCCGAATTTTCGAATCCGGATACGTCGAGCGCACGCGGGATGAATACGCCGGCCACCACCTTGCGGATGACATCGCGTTCGCGAAGTCCACTTCCGCAGCCGTCCGAAATCAGCAAGAGTTACTGAAAGGTGACCTGGCCGTTGTTATGCGAGAGACTGAAACCACTGGCAAATTCAAAGGTACCGCCGTTCATTCATTCGGTACCGAGACCGCGGTCCTGGAAAAACAAGGCGACGGTTGGGTAATCACACATTTACACTGGTCGTCCCGCAAGGCTAAATAATCTGGTCCAACATTTCGCGAACTGAAGAGACCATTCTAGGTAGCCGACGTCAACGCCAGCATGACGCAAACATTACAGTTACATTACGTGGTCCATTCACCGTAGTCGAGCAAAGTGCGGTGGTGCGCTGCCGGGGAAAAACAGAGAGAAGGTAACCATCTTGTCAATGCTCGTTACGGTGACCTCTCCCCGGTGTAATTTCATGATGGACTTAACAATGGCGAGTCCAAGCCCCGACGAGGTTGCGGAGCTCGAGCGGGATTTATCGGAGCGGTAGAAGCGCTCAAAAAGTCTCGGTAAGTCCTGCTTGGCGATGCCATCACCTGGATTGCTCACCGCGATTGTCATCCCGGCTTCCGACAATCGCGCATCTAAACGAATGGCCATCCCGCGCGGCGTGTAGCGTATGGCGTTCGATACCAAATTGCCGACCGCGCGTCGGAATAGCAACGCATCGGCGACAACGCTACCGGCGCCGGTTACTTCGAAGGTCACACCCGCATCGTGTGCTGGCCCATCAAAGTATTCGGCTATTCGCCATAGCTCAGATGACGAGTCCAAGCTCTGCGTTGTTAGTGCTATCTCTGCATGGTCGGCGCGCGCTAGAAAGAGCATCGTCTCGACCATGCGGGACATTCGCTCGTATTCCTCGTGATGCGAGGTGAGCAGGTCTTGGTACTCCTCGCGCTCGCGCGCATGCGAAAGGGCCACCTGTGTTTGGACCATTAGGTTGTTGAGCGGCGTTCGCATGTCATGGGCCAAGTCGGCCGAAAACTGGGACAGATTTTGGAAGCCACTCTCTAGCCTGGAAAGTACATCATTGAAAGTGTCAGCTAAAATTTGAAGCTCACTGGGTAAGCCAGATGGGTCCAGGCGCACCTGCAGGTTATTGACATTAATGGCCCGGGCCTGCTCTGCCAACTTGCCCACTTTGCTTAGGCCTCTGCGCGCTAGGAGGAACCCGAGAAACGCGGTTAGAAGAGCGCCGGCAGCGACCGCCCCGAAGACCTTGAGCCGGTACGCCGATAGCAGCGCTAGGCGGCCATCGGCAGTGTGCGCTAGTGAAATCAGTACGACTTTCTCCGTGTCCCCGACCTTCCCGACGGCCCTAACAACTCGAACCCGCGCCCCATCTATCGTAGCTTCCTCCTCCACATCGCTCACTTGGGGAACTCTGCTGGCAGCCACGCCCGCTCCAGCGGCGACCAACGTCGGGGCGTTCGTATTCCGAGCTAGTAAATGCTTGTCAGCCGCGCGCATTTCCAACAAAAGCCCGCCCTGCAAATCGACTGCATCCAGGAAGCGGTGCGGGTCTTCTGCCACCGAGTTTACGGTCTCGGTTTCCTCAAGGAGGTGGCGAATGAAAGCAACGCGGTCAATGAGGTCGGTATCGTCGCGTTCCCTCAACTGAGTTGCAAGAGCCTGGTACAAGTAGAACCCGACGACTACGAAAACAGCTGCGGCCGTCACCGCAAAGAACGCGGCCAGTCGCAAGGTAAGCGAGCCACCGTGCTTGCTCACGAACGTTCTTCCAAAACATATCCCATGCTGCGGACGGTATGAATGAGCTTCCGTTCGAAAGGGTCGTCTATCTTCGCGCGTAGCCTGCGAATCGCCACATCGACAACATTGGTGTCGCTGTCGAAGTTCATGTCCCACACCTGCGAAGCAATGAGTGACCTGGAGAGGACCTCGCCAGTTTTTTTCGTCAGAAGCACAAGCAATGCGAACTCCTTTGCGCTCAAATCTATCCGTCCCCCTGCCCGAGTTACACGGTGCTTGGGTACGTCAATCTCGAGGTCTGCCACAGTCATCGTGTCGGCCTCCCTCAGCGGTCCTCGTCGCAGCAAAGTACGAATGCGAATCAGCAGTTCAGCGAATGCGAATGGCTTGGCGAGGTAGTCGTCGGCCCCAAGTTCCAGTCCCTTTATTCGGTCCTCCAAGGCGTCGCGCGCTGTCAAAAACAAAACTGGAGTATCGACGGTCTTTCGAAGTTCTGTGATGATTTGCCAACCGTCCAGCTCTGGCAGCATCACATCCAGGACGATTAAGTCGTATTGCAGCGTCGTCGCGGCATGCAGCCCGTCTGGACCGGATACGGCTAAGTCAACGACAAACCCAGACTCGGTGAGACCTTTCCGGATGTACTCTCCGGCCTTCTGCTCATCTTCTATCACCAATAAACGCATCTTTACCTTTCCGACGGAAGCGGACGCACACAACAGTCCGCATCCCGCTTCAGCTTTCCTTGTCCCATTGAGAACCTACGGCGAGCGACGCGGACGACAGCAGGCCGGGGTCAACGCTGCTTCTGCTTACATCGCGAGCTTCGCCCGGAAGAACAGCATGTAAGAAGTGGGAGACGAGCCGTACACCGAGTCCAACGCCGTTGGCTTCCCAAATTTGCTGACAAGCGCGCCGGCGCCGAGCTTGACCTTGCCGAGCTGAGCGAAGTCGTGCACGAAGCCCAAGCTCAACTTACGGACATTGAAGACCTGACCGTGCTGCGGCTCCCCTTCTTGGAAAAGTTCGTTATTCTCAACCTTCTCGAATCGACCGAAGACGGTCCAGTCGTCACGCACATGCATGGCCGACTCTAGTAAGTAACCGTTCGTCGTGATTCCTGGGTCATGGCGGTTCCGCCCCCACGCTAACGTTGTCTGCATCGGGTGCCCGGCGATGGCATGCTCGTAACTTGCCGAAGCGGTCGTCCGGCGAACGGCAACGTCTGGCTCGAGGAGTTCCGGGCTGTCCAGGCGACCGTGGCTAACCTGCAGGGACCATTCAGGCGTCGGGTTCCATGAGAGCCGCGCTGACGCCGAATCAAACTTGCGTGTCTCAACGTTCCAACGGTACTGGTCCGGCTCCCGTCCGTTAAAGCTCGATGCCTCAACTTTGAAGGTTCGCCAAATGTAGCCGGCCGTGACAACGCCGAAGGTAATGTGGGTCGAGTCGAGCCAGTGGTGCGTGAGCGGCGCTTCCGGGTTGTCCATACCGGACATCCTGTGCATGAACGCCGGCGGCCCCAGAGCTGGCTCACCTGGCAAACCGACGTAGGCAAACACAGAGCTGCCCGGGCCCAAGTTGTAGCTATAGCTCGCGGAAAGCTCCATCAGCAGGTCGTGTGGGTGCTGGCGGTCTATCAACGGCGTGCGGCCGTTTGCCGTCTCGCCCGTTTCAAACAAGAGGGGGTAGCCACTTTTGCCGATGGTAGGGTCCAGCGAAACCATCGCGCGAAGGCCGAGCGTCCCGTTGCCGAGTGGCCGGCTTGCCATAGCCATGAACATGCTCTCTGCAAAAGCCTGCTTATCGCCTCGCGGGCCACCCTGGTGGTCGTACACCGCATTGATATACCCGTGGTACATCGTCATCCACGGGCCGTTCATAGTCTGGATACCTTCCATCGGCGTGCTCTCGGGCTGCCAGCTTGTCCCCGAGGCCTCGCGCGTCATCGGGTACTGCCCGAACATTCCCGGCATGTCCCCCATGGATTCGCCCATCTTCATGCCCGCCATGGAGCCCGCCGGCGCGTCCATCTTCATTCCTGGCATGGCTCCCGATTGAGGGGCCATTTTCATGCCAGGCATCGACTTCATCTGCTCTGGCGTCATCTGCGGACTCGACATCTGGTGGGTTGCGTCATGCTGCATCGGCGCCGCGTCGTTTTTCGAAGTCGGAACGGCGCTGCCTTGTGCCGAAGGCGGCATCTTCATACCGTCCATTGATTTATTGGTTGCAGCTTCCTGAGTATTGGACATATCCATACCCGGCGTTGATTGGTCCTTCGAGACGGCCGAAGTAGTGGTCGGTACCGTCCCGGTCGTCGGTTGTTGCGCACCTGTGTGCGCGGCGTGCTCCTGTGCCGAAGTGGCGTTGGCCGCGGCCAAAAGCGCGATAGCGATAACTGTTAGCTTCATATTTCCCCGCATCCTGTGTCAAAAATAGTCGTTTAGTAGCATCATGTTCGTTGACCGAATCTCTTTCAGGGCGGGCTAAGGCTTCTTTGGCCTCTGTACCCGAGCAGGTTCGCAAATCGAATGAGGTTAGTGTTTTGTCGAACCCCATCTCTTCTTCCAAACCTTCATCTGTGCCAGTTCCTCTTTCTGACCGGCTGCGAGCTTTTTCGCGAAGTCTTTTACTTCCGGATGCTGGAGTTTTGGCCCCGCCGTTTGCGCCATTCTGATTGCGCCCGAATGGTGCTGACTCATCATGTCGATGAACATAAGGTCAAACGCTTCGCCTTTCGCTGCGGCGAGCTTTTCCATGGACATCCCCTTCATCGAGTCGGACATTCCTGTCATCTTCATGTTCATCGCTTCCGGTTTGCCCGCATACCACTGCTCCCGCCAGCCCTTGAGTTCAGCGGTTTCCTTCTGCTGGTCCTCAATCATTTTCTTGGCTAAGGCCTTCAGCTCAGCGTGGGCAGCGCGGCTTTCGACCAAATTGGCCATGTCGATTGCCATCTTGTGGTGCATGGACATAGTGTCGAGAAACTGAAGTTCTGTAGTAGCCTTCGCAGCACCCGCGGAACTCGACATGTGCATCGAATGCATGTCCGATTTGTCCATGGACTTCATGTTCGACATGTCATGAGACATGCCCGGCATTTGGGTCGACTCTGGCTGCGTCGTTCGCGCCTCAGGTGCTGCGTGCACAGCCGAAACGGCAAAGACCAGGACTGCTAAAACGGATTGAGAAATTTTCATATTTGCTCCTCTATTGGGTTACGTTTCTAAGACTGTGAAACCCGACGTTCGGGCTGATTAAGCGCGACCGCCGTCCTGCACTGACGACTACTTTTGAACGTTCAATTCAGTGACCACAATTCGTCCGTCAACCTTCCCGGCAGCGAATTTAACTTTGTCGCCTGCTTTGAGTGACTGCAAGACCGATACGTCCGTCACGCCGAAAACCATGGTCATGCCAGGCATTCCCAAGTTCTCCAAGGGGCCGTGCTTGATGGTCACTCGCCCCGCGTCTTTGTCGACCTTCTTAATTTCCCCGTCGGTCAACGACACAGCTCGCTCCGAATTTGCTGAGCTTAGCTTTTGCTCCACCGTGGGGCTGCCCGCGACCGCGCCTTGAGAAACAGCGAATAAAACGGCCGCCATCACAACTGGGATGAATTTCAATTTCGTGTGCATTTGAGTACTCTCTCTTCGTAAATTTAAGTGGTGGCAAATACTGCGCCGGACCCTTGATATAGCGAAGGGGCTTATCACCGGGTGTGCCGCAATGCCCAACTTTCCTTCCTAGTGCCCGGCGTGCCCAGAAGGCTTGCGTACGTTGAACTCAACGTTCTGCTTCGGGCCTTCCGCTCGCATCAGCTGCCCTCCAGCTGTGGAGCTTCTGCTCGGCTCAGGCAGTGCCCCGGTCCACTCGTAGGCCAACGTACCGGCCGGGTGCTTGTACCAACCTGGGTCGCGGAAGTCGCCGGGCTTTTGGTCTTTGCGAATCTTCATCACAGTGAACATGCCGCCCATTTCAACGCCGCCGAAAGGACCTTCGCCCCCCATCATCGGCAACGTGTTTTCGGGGATAGGCATCTCCATCCCGCCCATTGAGCCGCCCTTATCGCCCATTGCCATATAGTCAGGAATAATTGCGTTAATCTTCTTGGCGACATCCCGTTGGGACACCCCAATCATCGTGGGGACGTTGTGGCCCATTGCGTTCATCGTGTGGTGCGATTTGTGGCAGTGGAAGGCCCAGTCGCCGGGGTCGCTTGCGACGAATTCGATAGCGCGCATTTGTCCAACAGCGACATCGGTCGTGACCTCAGGCCAGCGGGACTCTGGGCGAGTCCAACCGCCGTCGGTCCCGGTCACTTCAAACTCGTGTCCGTGGAGGTGTATAGGGTGGTTCGTCATCGTCAAATTACCGAACCGAATTCGCACGCGGTCGCCTTGCCGAGCAACCATTGGGTCGATGCCAGGAAAGACGCGACTGTTGAACGTGAACAGATTGAAGTCCAGCATCGTTGACGTTTTTGGCGTGAAGCTGCCAGGGTCGATGTCGTAGTTATTCAGCAGGAAAACGAAATCACGGTCGACCTTCATAAAGTTGGGATTCTTCGGGTGCGTGACCCAAAATCCCATCATCCCCATGGCCATTTGCACCATCTCATCCGCATGCGGGTGGTACATAAACGTGCCAGGACGCTTCGCTTCGAACTCGTAGACCATAGTTTTGCCGGGTTGAATACCGGGCTGTGTCAAACCGGTGACGCCATCCATTCCATTAGGTAGGCGTTGGCCATGCCAGTGAACGCTTGTATGTTCTGGCAGCCTGTTTGTCACAAAAATTCGGACGCGGTCACCTTCGACTACCTCGATAGTCGGACCTGGTGACTGTCCGTTGTAGCCCCAAAGGTTCGCCTTCATACCCGGCGCCAGTTCACGAACCACAGGCTCGGCCACCAGGTGAAACTCTTTGACGCCATTATTCATACGCCATGGCAGCGACCATCCGTTCAGGGTCACGACCGGGTTGTAAGGCCGGCCATTTGGAGGTGGCGGGGGCACTTTCGTCTGTGCGCCATCCATGCTCACTGCTTCTGGTAACGATGCTGCCCCCACTCGACTAACGATTCCGGCGCCAACCAATGCGGCGGCGCCAGTGAACAACTCTCTACGTGAAACCATTCTTAACCCCTAAGTCAATGTCCAGCAGGTGTGCTGGAGGTCGGCGTTGTCGCCGTGGTTTGCGAGACACTCCCACCGCTACCGTTAATTGCTCCCTGCAGCTCTGTCTCCGCTATCCAGAAGTCTCGCTGTGCTTCGATTGCACCGTTCACGCTGGAGACCTGGTCGCGTGCATCGGAAAGTAATTCAAAGACACTGGCCAACATGCCGTTGTAACGAAGCAGCACCTCATCCGAGATTTGCTTTCTGAGCGGTACGACCTCATCGCGGTAGTGCTTTGCGACGTCGTAGGTGGTTCGGTATGCGGAGTACGCCTCGCGCACTTCGGAGCGAGCGCGAATGGCGATGTCAGCTGTCCGGTGGACGGCAAGCATGTACGTGGCCTGCGCGCGAGCGCGGCGGGCGGTACCCCAATCGAAAACTGGAAGTTCCAGTGAAATCTCGTATCCGTTCTGTCGAGGCTGTCCCGTCGTGCTTTTGTTTGCGTACCCTGCGTCGAGCACGTTAATAAAACCCGTGGCCTTCGTTAGCCCAAGGGCCGAAGCGGTCGCGGCAACGTCTCTGGTAGCCACTTGAACATCAAGCCTCTGCCGCATTGCGACCTGCTCGAGCGACTCCGCCTCATTTGGTTTAAGCGGAAGGTCCGGAAGCCGGCCTGGAAGTTTGAACTGGACGTTCGTTCCCCAAAGCCCCAAAAGTCGAATTAACTGCTCGCGAGAAGCGGTAGCAGCATGGCGTGCGCGGGCCAGCTGGGTCGTCGCATCGGCGTAAAACGCCTGTTCGCGAGCCTTGTCCAATTTGCTCCAGTTCCCGACCTTCGCCTGCAGCTGTGCCAGCTCGGCGCTCGCCTCAGCCGCAGTCAAAACCTGGGTCATGAACCCGACCGTTTGTTCGGCGGCAACCGCTGTAAAAAATGCGCGGCGGGTCTCGCTAGCCAGGCGCACCGCTTCGGCTGCGGCGACAAGTTTCGCTTGCTCAAAGCGATTCCGCTCAATTTTGGTCCGAAGCGGAATCGTCAGTAGGCCCACGACGTCGAACATCACGCTACGGTCGATTTCTGTTTCGTCGCCACCTCGCTNNCCTGCCTGCACGAAGTCGGCTTCAGAAACGCCTAGTTCGGCCAACGAGGCCTGGAGGCCTTGGTTGCTCAAAAATGCGATTTGGACCGCGGTGTCCGCAGTCAACGGTGCGGCAAGAAGCTTCGTCACCTCGTCGTTGTTCGACCGAACAATTTGGTCGGAACCTGCGCCTACTACCGACTGACCGGTGCGCTGCTTAGTTAGCGCAGAGACGTCGCCAACCCCACCATCATTCGACAGCGTTGCGCACCCACTGAGAACGGCTGCGGAGACCAATAAAGCACCCATCCGTAGTTTTGGACGAAGAGAGGAATTCATTTACCAGTCCCCTTTGGTTCGGTGCTCTGTCCGTGTTGGTGAGCCGGTCCGGCAGGTGCTGCTGGCTTGGTGTCCTGCACAGGCATTTGATGACCCATGTGAGTACGCATCTTTCCTTCGGCAACCGGCTTGCCGTTATTGACGGGAGCGCCGGCGCTTGGCGTGGAAGTGGAGGAACCGACAGGAGCGCTCATGTCCATTGAGCCCTCCATTCCCTCGGAGGCGACACTGGCGTTCGCCTCCTGCCAAAGCTTGGCCGGGCTTACGTCGCTCTCAGGCAGGCGGCGGTATGTCGCGAATGCGGAGGCGTACGTGACCGGTCGAACATCGGCCGTCGGGTCAGAAGGTAGAGTTCTCATCGGAGGCTCAGCAGCAGTGGCGGCAAACGACACTGCCCCTACCGCAATAGCGGTAGCAATACGTGAAAAAGGCATGATTAGTCCAAAAATCGATAGCAAGCGCAATAGGATTGCGCTACACGCAGCAACAAGCGCGAACGAAGACGTTCGGTGTTGCTGCCGAAAAAGATTAGGCCGCTGAGTGCCGGGGCGGACGTTCGAGGCTATCGGGAATAAACCCGATAACTGGAGTGGCACTGGAAGTACGACGTACTTCGGGGATTTTTGAAGGAAGACTGAAGGAGCTGAAAACTGGAGGCGCAGCCGCACCTACACAGCAACTGGCGCAAGCACTACACGAACCATGCTTATATGCGTGGCTCCCGGACGGGTCTTTGGACGAATCAGCTATGTCCTCCGCGCATCCGTCGTGTTCAGAAACGGCCTGCTCAGACGCAGATACCGCGTCTATATCGTGGGCGGATTGGCCTCGCGCTGCCGTTTCGAGGACCGCACTCTCCGCAACCATATGACCTGAACTGCACGAACGCTGAACCACCGCGGCAAACCCTTGTATGGGTAGCACGGCAATAAGCAGCCATAGCAGGTATTTTTTCAGGAGGCGCGTCATCGTTGTTAGTGTAGCACTTTCAATTTTTGGTCCAAGTTCAACACGATTGAAACGATACACCTTCCCGTGGTAGGAAGGTCAAGCGGATTGGGTAGAGTTTATGTTAGCTGTCCTGGCTAGTTTTGTCCCCACGTCACTGGCTGCGGCAGTGGGCGAAGACCGCCGGCGACTGACGGCATATCCGGCGGACAGCGATTGCAATGCAAAAGCTTATTCTTTAAGAGAAGTTTTTTCCTGGGCCAAGATGTCCCCTACCTAGCCTTCGGGCAAAGTTCGCATCGTGACCCGGCTTACCTGCACTCGGGCATCCTGGTTCGCGCAAATGCGCCAGGACTCCAGCCAGACTTCAGACGAATTTGCCCGCCCCTACCTCACCTCTAGCTGCTGCCCAGTGCACGTCCGTGGTTCCCGCTTGACGCTCCCTACTTTTCGGCCGCGGGGTGTTTAGCCCTCTCCTCCGATGAAACTGGTATACGGATTGAATTTAGCCTTTATCGCATAGCACCGACCTGTTCGCGGTCTGGGCCGCCGACTTGCGCTATAGGACCTCGCGACTCGAAGAAGGTTTTGAAGGATGGTGAGATAAATGCGCTTGACCTTCCCATGATGGGAAGGAATACATTCATAGCTCTTACCGTAAGGAGCAAACCATGTTCGAACTCACAGTTGAAAAAATGTCGTGTGGTGGTTGCGCGCGCAGCGTGACCAAATCAGTGCAATCTGTCGATGGCACTGCAAAGGTCGAAGTTGACCTCGCGAGCAAGAACGTCCGCATCGACAGCCAGGCAAGTCTGGAGGCCGTCAGGTCCGCAATCATCGAAGCCGGCTACCCAGTCACCGCTAGCAGCACTGTTTAAAGTGCAGAAGGACAATGCAGCCGCTCTACGCGGCTGTTCTTCTCAAGAGTTCCTGCTCGCCAACCCATCAAGGATTGGACAGTCGGGCTTCTCGTCACCGTGACAACAATCCGCAAGGTGCTTCAGTTCGTTTCGGATGGACTGCAGTTTTTCGATATCCTGGTCAAGCTCATCAATGTACTGACGTGCCAATTTCTTCACGTCAGAACTTTGCCTGGCGCCGTCTCCCCACAAGCTCAGCAGGGTTTTGATTCGCTCAATCGAAAAGCCCAACTCGCGAGAGCGCTTGATGAAACGGAGCGTTTGAACATCTTTTTCCGCATATTGCCTGTATCCAGAGTCAGTCCTGCTTGCAGCTGAGATAAGGTCAATGCTCTCGTAGTAGCGAATCATTTTGGCGTTGACCCCAGAGGCGTCTGATGCCTGGCCAATGTTCATTGTTTACCTCCTGTTGAAATTGCGGGCTTCCATCGGCGCAGCAGCAGCGAATTGGACACCACACTTACGCTTGAAAGAGCCATGGCGGCGCCCGCGATGACGGGATTGAGGTATCCCAACGCGGCAAGCGGAATGCCAACAATGTTGTAGACGAAAGCCCAACCAAGGTTCTGTTGAATCTTACGATACGTCCTCTTTGAGATATCAATCGCGTCCGCAACCAGGATGGGGTCACCGCGCATAAGCGTTATCCCGGCCGTGTGCATCGCTACGTCCGTACCGGTTGACATCGCCATGCCGATGTCTGCCGCAGCGAGGGCAGGAGCATCGTTGATGCCATCGCCGACCATGGCCACTACTTTACCCTCAGCCCTCAATTCGGCTACGACGTTCGCCTTGTCTGCTGGGAGCACCTCGGCTCTCACGACGTTTATGTCGACCGCGGAAGCAACTGCTTTCGCGCTTCCATAGTTGTCGCCGGTCAGCATCACGGACGTTACGCCAATTGACCGGAGCCGCTCGACAGCCGCTCTTGCGGAAATTTTCACCGTATCGCCGAAGGCCAGCAACCCCACGAGTTCTGTCTTGCCTGCCTCCTGAAGCGCAAGCCAAGAGACTGTACGTCCAGCTTGCTCGTGCAAAACGGCTACGTCGTCCATGCCGGTGGTGTCTAATCCAATTTCTTTCAACATACGATGGTTGCCCAAGTAGACAGTCGTTCCGTCGACGTCTGCCCGCACGCCTCGCCCCGGGAGCGCCTGCGCCGCGGTAGCGGTACGCATCGGGACATCGCGCTTAACTGCTTCGACCTCCACGGCTCTGGCAAGCGGGTGGTCGCTGTATTGCTGGACCGCGCGAGCCAACGCCAGCACCTCAAGTTCAGGCCGTGAGAAGCTGTGAACAGCGATTACGGCCGGCTTCCCTTCAGTGAGCGTACCGGTCTTGTCGAAAGCGACGACGTTGACCGCGTGCGCCGTCTCAAGCGCTTCCGCGTCCTTTATGAGGATTCCGTATCGCGCAGCGACGCCTGTGCCCGCCATGATGGATGTCGGCGTAGCCAAGCCGAGCGCACATGGGCAAGCGATTACCATCACCGCTACCGCGTTGAGTAGGGCGTGCTGCCAATCGCCGGTCAGCAGGCCCCATCCAAAGAAGGTCACGGCAGAGATAAGCAACACGATAGGCACGAACACAGCACTGACTTTGTCGACCAGCCGCTGAATGGGCGCCTTCACCGCCTGCGCGTCCTCCACCAATTTGATGATGTTCGAAAGCATGGTGTCGCCCCCGACTGCGGTCGCTTTCAAAACCAGCATTCCATCCGAATTGACCGCACCGCCAGTTACAGGGTCGCCCGTGTTTTTTGCAACGGGCAGGCTTTCGCCAGTTAGTAAGGATTCGTCCAAATGGCTACTTCCCTCGATTACCGTGCCGTCCACCGGTACACGGTCACCGGGCCGAACAATCACAATGTTGCCGGCACGCACCTCTGTAACTGGAACTTCGACATCGTGACCATTGCGCCGCACAATCGCTGTCGTAGACCGGAGCGACTCAAGAGCGCGCAACGCCGCGACGGTCTGGTACTTCGCCCGAGTTTCAAGCCATTTTCCAAGGAGTACGAGGGTGATGACCACGGCCGACGACTCGAAATAGAGGTGCATCATAGTCGCGTGGGTCGCGTGGTGAGCGGGCATGAGGAGCAGGTAGACCGACAGGAAGTACGCGGCACTGGTACCTAAAGCGACGAGCAAATCCATGTTTCCGGACCCGGCGCGGGCAGCGCTCCATCCAGCCTGATAGAACCTGGCTCCAAGCCAAAACTGCACAGGCGTTGCCAACACCAGCTGCAGCCAGCCAGGCACCGATATGTCGTAACCGAACGGCATAAGTAACATTGGAACGAGAAGCGGCAGGCTCAGCAATGCCGCTACTCCGACCGGCCACCAACTGGGCAATCGACGCCTTAACGCATCTTTAGAAGCAGCAGGGTCGTTCAATATGGCTGCATCGTAGCCGGCCTTCTCCACTGCCGATATCAATGTTTCGACCGCAACGGCAATCGCAGTGACCTGCACTCTTTCGGTAGCAAGATTGACCGACGCATAGGCCACACCAGGCACTTTTTTGAGCGCGGCTTCGACACGTCCAACGCACGACGCACATGTCATGCCGGATATCGCCAATGAAACAGTTTCGGTTGGTACCTCGTACCCAGCCTTTGCGATTGCAGCCGCTACGGTTTCGATGGCAGTACCCTTAATGAGATGGACGGATGCCTTCTCGGTAGCCAAATTGATGGTCGCGGACGCTACCCCCTGAACGCCTTTTATGGCCTTTTCCACCCTTCCGACACACGAAGCGCAAGTCATGCCATGTACGCTAAATGTCAGGTCCATCAGGTCGTGCCCAGGTGCGGCCAAGGAATTCATACGGTTCTCCAAAGACAATACTGAAGCATAGACCTTCCAATCATAGGAAGGTCAAGCACTCGCTAACGTTGCTTTCTGGCTGGCCTCCGCAAGCCAAACTCTTCACGGCGGCAGACCCCGTATTGAAGTCTCTCTTAGTTTTCCAGGCTCGGTGAGTGGCCACCACTCAACGGATTGGTGTTGACATCGAGAATGCGAATCATTATCATCAAGCCATTGATAACGATTCTCATTCACTCACCTCCATGAAAATTTCCCGCATCCTCCTGGCATTAGCTTTTGTTCCTCTGTTTTCCGCAGCGGCAGACTCTGAAATCATTCTTGTCATAAAAGACCATCGCTTTACCCCTTCCGAGGTTAAAGTGCCCGCTGGTCAAAAAGTGAAACTGATTGTCGACAATCAAGATGCAACGCCGGAGGAGTTCGAGAGCCATGAACTGAACCGCGAAAAGGTCATCGCAGCGAAGTCAAAGGGAACGATTTTTATCGGCCCGCTCAAGCCAGGCCGCTATACGTTCATCGGTGAGTTTAATGAGGCGACCGCCAAAGGCGTGGTCATCGCGGAGTAATCATCATGTTCGGTTCAGCCATCATCGTATTCCGTGAATCACTTGAAGCCGCTCTGCTCATCGGCATCATTGCTGCATCCACACGTGGTCTCGCGCACAGGGACAAGTGGTTAGCCATCGGTATCACTGCTGGCGTTGCCGGCTCCCTCGTCGTCGCCTGGCTAACGGAGTCTATTGCGCAGATGGCAGGCGGGAGCGGTCAAGAGCTGTTCAAAGCAGGCGTCTTGGGACTTGCTGTCCTCATGATTGGCTGGCACAACATCTGGATGGCGTCGCATGGCAGGGAAATGGCGAGCAAGGCCAAAAACGTCGGCGTCGAAATTCGCGACGGCGCTCAGGAGCTGAACGCTATTGCCATTGCGATTGCCTTGACCGTCCTGCGAGAAGGGTCCGAGGCCGCACTTTTTGTTCAAGGGATGCTGGCGAGTACACCAAATGGCGCAACCTCCGTCTTCCTCGGCGCACTGCTCGGCCTTGTCGCGGGTGGTACCATAGGTATCATCACCTACTTCGGCCTCTTGCAAATTCCGATACGGCGCTTTTTTACTGTCACGGGCACGCTGCTGCTGCTCCTCGCCGCCGGGCTAGCGAGCCAGATGGCCAAATTCCTGATTCAGGCAGACCTTCTGCCTTCCCTCGCGTCGCCTTTGTGGGATTCGTCTTGGCTGCTATCCGTGACCTCCCGGGTGGGCTCAGCGATGTACATCCTACTTGGATACGAGGACAAGCCGACCGGCATGCAGGTCATCTTCTATTTCGCGACCCTCATTTGCATTGCGGCGGGCTCGTCTTGGGTGCAGCGCCGCGCTCAACCATCTTCTTACAAATTGAAATCAGCATGAAATTGAACATTAAAACCATTGGCGCGGCAGGCTTTGCGTTTGCGGCGGTCCTGGGTGCAACTACCGCTAGCGCAGGTCCGGCAGATTATGTCTACGTTCCCAGCGTGACTAAGGGGGAGCGCGAAATTGACTTCAAAGCAGGCGGAGTCAACAAGAATGGCGAACCCCACGAGACCGACTCGTCCCTCGGCTTTGGCTACGGCGTAACGGACATCTGGTTTACCGAGTTCTACGGGAAATACAAGCGCGCTAACGGCACCGGAACGGCATTTGATGCTTTTGAGTGGGAAAACAAATTTCAGCTAACCCAGCAGGGACAATACCCTATTGATGTCGGATTTATTACCGAAATCGAGCGCCCTCGGGACCGCAGCGAAGGTTACGAAGTCAAGTTTGGGCCGCTGTTTCAAACTGAGTTTGGCAAGACTCAGCTCAACCTGAATGTGCTTTTACAGCGAAATTATAGGGCGGCCGAAAGCAATCCGTTGAAGCTCAGTTACCAATGGCAGGCGAAGTACCGGTGGATGCCGGAGCTCGAACTCGGCGCACAAGGATTCGGCGACGTCGGCCAGTGGAATCACATTGCGCCACGAAGAGAACAGTCGCACTTGTTGGGCCCTGCCGTGTTTGGCAAATTCGCACTTGGCGGCCGGCATGGAATCCGATACAACGCAGCTTTCCTAGTTGATGCTTCCGACACCAAGCACAGCAAAACATTCAGAACGCAGGTCGAGTACGAATTCTAAGGGCGGCACGAGGCCTCGCCCGGGGCGCGACAGACGTATGAATGGTCTCTGGCTGACCGGGATTTCCGCCGGCCCCACGATATTCCGTCAATGGGGCGCCGGCAAGCATAATCCCGGTAGGCTATTTCTAGGAGGTTTTTGCCGCCGTCGCCACGGTCATCTATACTGCGAATTAAACTCGTAAAACCCCTTCGCGTAACCTGACTTCAATGACTACACTAGAATCGCTTAATCAAACGGCCTTCTTGCTTCTGAACGCTGACCCATCCACTCCGGCCTGGAAGCTCAATATCGCCATCGTGGCAGCGGAGTACCTGATTTATTTGATTCCCGTATTTCTAGTCGGTCTGTGGTGCTGGGGTAGTAAAGTGCAACGGGAACTGGCACTGAGGGCTTGCATCGTCGCCGTTATTGCACTTGGAATTAACCAAATTCTTGGCATCGTATACCCGCACCCGCGACCGTTTGTAAGAGGGTTGGGTCACACATTTATCGCGCACGCGTCCGACTCCTCCTTTCCTAGCGACCACGCCACAATTTTTCTTGCGCTAGGTTTGACACTCGTGTGCGCAAACGTCCGCTCAGCAGCAGGCTGGGCAACGCTTTTTCTCGGCGCTTGCGTGGCATGGGCCCGAATTTTTCTCGGCGTCCATTACCCACTCGATATGGCGGGCGCCGTAGTTGTTGTTGTGGCCGTTTGCCTCTTCATCAACCCCATCTGGAGCCGGGTTGGAGAGAGGGTTACCGAGCAGGTCGAGAAAATCTACGGTACCCTCTTCGCCCGCCCCATTGCGCTGGGGTGGATACGCCGCTGATGAACTCCGGGCGACCTTTTCGATAATTGCCTCCGCACTGCTCCTTTATTTCGTCGCTCTTGCAGACTACCAGGAGCCAGTGACTACCTGCGCAACTCCCGTAGGGTATTTTGAATAAGTCAGCAGGACCAAACGCCTTGCCGTCAAATGGCCGCTGCCTGTGCCGAGACACATGGCTGGACCTCCCCGGGCGCCCACATCATAGATGTACCCTCGATGCCGTGCATGGAGCCATTGCTTTTCGCATTTTCGACTTGCGCTGCTAGAGCCGACGCTCGCCTTCACTGTGTTGATGCCTGATTCAGATGCGTGCTTAACAATTTGCGACGCACTATGCACGTTTGGATTACACTTCGCTGATGCGAACTTCGTTTCCATCTCTTTTTCGTCTAGTAGCCGCCTTCCTAGTCATGACTATTCTGTCGTCCGGATTCGCGATGGCTGCGTACGTCTGTCCGCAGCTGTCGAACACGACTGCTCAGCAAGAGATGATGAGCGGCATGCCCTGCGCAGGCATGGACAAGGAAAAGCCCGTTCACTGTGCCCAGTATCAATCGGGGGCTCAACTGGCGCTGGAACATCTGGCAGAGACTCCAGCGTTTGTTCCGACCACCGTTTTCTCGGTAATACCTGTGCAATGGCTAGTGGCCCATGTCGACCCCGTCCCCGTTCGTGCGGACATCCCTCTGGACCAAGGCGCTGACCCGCCTTATCTTCGAACGCAGCGACTGCGTATTTGACCTTCCCCGTGTTGTCTCGCCGTCGGCATTTTGCCGAGGTCGGCGTTCGTCTCAACCAACGGGGGTTCTATGGTTTCAAATTTCACACTGCGATTGACATCGACACGGCAGTCGCATCGGCTATGCCAAATCAGCGTCCTGATTGCAGTGGCTTTCGGCTCAACTATCGTCCACGCCGAGTCCAGCGGGCTCACTCTTGACGAGGCTTTTCGCTTAGCGCTGAAGGCGTCTCCATCGACCAAGGCGGCGGATGCATCCGTCGAAGCCAGTCGCGAGGCGGCCGCAAGGGCGGACCAACTGCCTGACCCAATGCTCAAGCTTGGCCTCGATAATTTGCCGGTCACGGGAAAAGACAAGTTCAGCACAACAGCCGACTTCATGACCATGCGCCGGATTGGCATCGAACAGCAATGGGTCTCGGCCGAAAAGCGCTCGGCGCGCAAGGAACGTGCACAACGTGCGGTTGAGATGGAGGAAGGCGACTCATTGGCCAATGTTGCCAAGGTCAGAGAGGAGACCGGTAAAGCGTGGATAAGCGTATTGTTCGCGCAGCGGTCTCTGGCGCTGTTCAGGTCGATAGAGAAGGAGATGACGGATGACCTAGGCGCGCTGCAGGCAGCCCACCGCGGTGCCAAGGCGAACGCGTCTGATGTCCTGCAGGCACAGATAATTCGCACACAAGCGCAGGATACCATCCGCAAGGCCGAACAAGACCTGACGAGCGCCCGGATTGCGCTGGCACGCTGGACCTTTGTGCCGGCCGCGTCGGTAGCGGATTCGATGCCGCCATTGACATCCCATGTTCCAGGTCTTCCTGTAACGGACCTCGAAAAGTACCATCCGATGGTTCTGACTGCGCGACGCGCCGAAAACCTCGCAGACGCGGACGTCGCTGTAGCGGTGCGCGAACGTAAGCCCGACTGGACTTTTGAAGCGGGATTCAGTCAGCGCGGCAGTCAATATTCGAACATGATTTCGGTAGGCGTCAGCATACCGCTCCCTGTCAATCGGGCTCAAAAGCAGGACCGCGACATCGCGGAAAAATCGGCGTTAAGGACCAAGGCCCAGATGCAATATGAAGATGCGTTGCGCGAAATGCAAACCGAAATTCAGACCTTGTCGACGACTCTAACCAGTCTGAACGAAAGGGGTTCCCAGTTGCGGTCGCAGCTCTTGCCGCCCGCATCCGAGCAGGTTGAGTTGGCAACCGCAGCGTACCGTGCAGGCACCGGCAGTCTCACTGCCGTCTTCAATGCTCGCCGAATGCTGTTGGAAAAACAGCTTCAAGTGACAGACCTCGAAAAAGAAGCAGCGTTGACTTGGGCACGGCTCGAGCTCCACGTGATTCCGCATGAAATGGTATCCGTTGGGAGGGCCGCGCAATGAAAAGGAAATTCGCTTTTAGAGCTATTGTTTTGGCGCTGCTCGGTGCCGGCCTGGCGTTCGGCGGCTATTGGGCCGGAACGCATAGAGAAACTCGGCCTGGGATGAAGGCCACGACCGCCGCCGGCACGATGAGTGACCCCGCGACAGGCCGCAAGGTGCTGTACTGGCACGACCCGATGGTGCCAGGGAATAAATTCGACAAACCAGGCAAGAGCCCTTTCATGGACATGCAACTGGTGCCAGTCTACGCTGACGAAGGAACCGCAGAAGGTGGAATCAAGGTCAATTCAACGCTGCAGCAAAACCTTGGAATCCGCTTCGGCACGGTACGGCGCATGGAAGCACGAGACTCCTTCGAGACAGTCGGAACGACGCAATTCGATGAAAGCATTGCCGAAGTCGTGCAAAGCCGAGTCACAGGCTACATCGACCACCTTTACGCCCGTGCTCCGATGCAGCGTATCAAGCGCGGCGAACCAATCGCTTTATTGTTTGTGCCGGATTGGATAGCGCCGCAAGAAGAATATCTAACGCTCAAACGTGGTGGGAATACCGACCTGGTTGCTGCTGCGCGCCAAAGGATGCTGGCACTTTCCATCCCGAACGCACTTATTGCACAAGCAGACCGCACTGGGCTGGCCCAGAAGCACTTGACCCTCACGTCCCCGGTCACTGGGGTCGTCACAGAGCTGGCTGTACGCGATGGCGCGATGGTGTCTCCGGGGATGACCGTCGCCAAAGTGGCAGGTCTTGGCAAGCTTTGGCTAATCGCGGAAGTGCCCGAGGTATTGGCCAATTCCGCTCGCCCAGGGATGACCGTGGAAGCGACATTCGCCGGCGATTCGAATCGGAAGTACACCGGGCACGTGCGTGAAGTTCTGCCCGGGATTAGCACGGCGACGCGGACTGTGCAGGCTCGTCTCGAACTGGATAACCGGGATGGCAGTTTGACCCCGGGAATGCTCATGCGAGTTCGCCTCGGCGCAGAAACGCCGGTCTCACGCCTGCTTGTTCCAACCGAGGCCATCATCACATCAGGAAAGCGGTCCGTCGTTCTGGTTGCTGGCGACAAGAACAGCATGCAGCCGGTGGCAGTCACAGTCGGCCGCGATACTGGCAACGACACAGAGATTTTAAGCGGACTGACCGAAGGGCAGAAAGTCGTCGTATCAGGCCAATTCCTGATTGACTCGGAAGCGAGTCTGAAGGCGGTACTGCCGAAATTTTCCGCCGGCGCAGCGGCCGCTCCCGGCAGCCAGTCGCCGCAGGCGGCAACGGCAACTGTTTACCACGGGGTCGGCAAAGTCGAAAAAGTCACAGCTGGGGCTCTAACGCTGTCGCACAAAGCGATTCCCGAACTGAAATGGGGCGCAATGACGATGGACTTCAACAGGCCACGTCCGGACGCGTTCGCGGATATCAAAATAGGCGACGAAATCGAGTTCTCCTTCAAGGAAGGCAAAGGAGGCTATGTGCTCGAGAGCGCCTCGGCTGCTGGCGGAGGCAAGAAATGATTGCGCGGATTATTCGACATTCCATCGCCAACCGAATCTGGGTCCTCCTCGCCGCCGTTCTGATTGCGGGCTGGGGCTTGTGGTCGCTAACCAAAACCCCGCTCGACGCCTTGCCTGACCTCTCGGACACTCAGGTCATTATTCGAGCCCAGTATCCCGGCAAGGCACCCCAGGTCGTCGAAGACCAGGTGACCTATCCCCTGACAACGGCGTTGCTCTCTGTTCCTGGCGCAAAGACGGTTCGAGGATATTCCTTCTTCGGTGACTCGTTCGTCTACGTGCTGTTTGATGACTCGACCGACCTGTACTGGGCGCGTTCGCGAGTCGTCGAATACATCAACCAGGTGCAAAGCCGTCTACCCCAAGGCGTGCGAGCGGAACTCGGGCCGGATGGGACCGGGGTCGGCTGGGTCTTCGAGTACGCGCTCGTGGACCGGACGGGTCACAATGACCTGGGCCAGTTGCGAGCGCTGAACGATTGGTTCCTGAAGTTCGAACTGAAGACCGTGCCCGATGTCGCAGAGGTCTCCAGCATCGGCGGAATGGTCAAGCAGTACCAAGTCGTACTAGACCCGGACAAGTTACGGGCATTTGGCCTCTCGCATGCGAAGGTGTTGGATGCGCTCGCTAAGGCCAACCAGGAATCCGGAGGCTCAGTCGTTGAGATGGCCGAGACCGAATACATGGTCCGGTCCCACGGGTATCTGCGCTCGCTGGACGACTTCCGAAATATCCTGTTGTCCGCCAATGAAGCGGGCACACCGGTCCTGCTCGGGGACGTGGCGACGATACGTCTTGGACCGGAAATGCGGCGCGGTGTCGCCGAGCTGAATGGCGAAGGGGAAGTGGCCGGCGGCGTGGTCATCATGCGTTCTGGTAAAAACGCGCTGGAGACCATCAAAGCAATGAAAGCGAAACTCGCTAGTCTGAAGACGTCGCTGCCCAAGGGTGTCGAAATCGTGACGACCTACGACCGGTCGACGCTGATAACCGCTGCGGTCACCAACCTACGAGATAAGCTCCTTGAGGAGTTCATTGTTGTCGCAATCGTTTGCGCTATCTTCCTGTTTCACCTGCGTAGTGCTCTCGTCGCCATCATCTCTCTGCCGCTCGGGGTGCTTGCCGCCTTCATAGTAATGCGGTACCAAGGAGTCAATGCCAACATCATGTCGCTCGGGGGAATCGCTATCGCGGTGGGCGCTGCCACCGACGCGGCACTCGTCCTCATCGAGAACGCCCATAAACACCTGGAAGCGTTCGGTCATGCGCACCCCAATCAAGCCATAGGGAATCGCGAAAGATGGGAGCTCGTCACGAAAGCGTCCATCGAAGTTGGTCCTGCTTTGTTCTTCTCATTACTCATCGTGACGTTGTCCTTCATCCCTGTGTTCGCACTTGAAGCGCAGGAGGGCAAGCTGTTCGCGCCATTGGCTTACACGAAGACCTACACCCTTGCTGCTGCGGCGGGCTTGGCAATCACGCTGATTCCCGTCCTGATGGGTTATTTTATTCGCGGGCGGATTCCCAGTGAAGCCTCCAACCCGATTAATCGCCTGCTGATTCGAATTTATCGGCCGCTGCTCGATGTCAGCTTGCGGCGCCCCGTCTGGACAATCGCCATTGCTGTCATCGCGCTTCTGCTCACGGCAATCCCGCTATCCCGACTCGGAGGTGAATTCCTACCCCCTCTGAATGAAGGCGACTTGCTCTACATGCCTTCGGCGTTGCCCGGGCTGTCTGCGTCTAAAGCCAGCGAGCTGCTGCAGCAGACAGACCGCCTCATCAAGACTGTCCCAGAGGTCGCTACCGTATTTGGTAAGGCCGGCCGGGCCGAATCGGCCACAGACCCCGCGCCGATGGAGATGTTCGAGACGACGATTCAATTCAAGCCTCGGGACCAGTGGCGCGCCGGGATGACACCGGCCAAGCTGATTGACGAGTTGGACAACGTCGTGAAGGTGCCGGGCCTATCCAACGTTTGGGTTCCGCCAATCCGCAATCGTATTGATATGCTCTCCACCGGAATTAAGACACCAGTGGGCGTGAAGGTGTCGGGGGCCGACCTGGCGCAGATAGACAAAATCACGACGCAAATTGAGGCGGTGGTAAAAACCGTTCCCGGCGTGACTTCGGCATTGGCAGAGCGAATTGCCGGTGGCCGCTACATTGACATCAGCATAGACCGCGCACGTGCCGCTCGCTACGGCCTGTCGGTGACCGACGTGCAATCTGTCGTCTCATCCGCCATCGGAGGCGAGAACATCGGTGAGGTCGTCGATGGACGTCAGCGTTTCCCGATAAATGTCCGATACCCGCAGGACTACCGCGATTCTGTACAAACGCTTCGTGAGTTCCCAATGGTCACGGAGCGAGGTGCGCAAGTCCGTCTTGGCGATGTCGCGACCATTCAAATTACGGACGGCCCTCCGATGATTCGAAGCGAAAACGCCAGACTTTCCGGATGGGTGTACGTCGACGTTCGAGGGACCGATTTGCTCACCGCTGTCAGAGCCATGCAAGCACGCGTTGCACAAGAGGTGAAACTGCCACCGGGATACGCGGTCGGGTGGTCCGGTCAGTTCGAGTATCTCGAGCGTGCCGCAGCGAAGCTGAAGACCGTAGTTCCATTAACGCTGCTCGTCATCTTCATCCTTCTGTACTTCGCGTTCCGCTCGACCTCAGAAGCCTTGCTCCTGATGCTGACAGTGCCCTTCGCGCTCGTTGGCGGATTCTGGTTCATCTGGTTCCTGGGTCACGCCGTTTCGGTCGCGACAGCAGTCGGCTTCATCGCGTTGGCTGGCCTAGCGGCTGAATTCGGCGTTGTGATGTTGGTCTATTTGCGCAATTCGCTGAACCAGCGTTTGGACGCAGGACAGCCGTTGACCAAGGAATTGATTCTGGAAGCGATACGCGAAGGGGCCGTGCTCCGCGTTCGCCCGAAGGCCATGACAGTGGCAGTCATCTTGGCCGGCCTCCTACCGATTATGTTCGGCCACGGAGCGGGTTCGGAGGTGATGCAACGGATTGCGGCGCCGATGGTCGGGGGCATGATTACCGCACCGTTGTTGTCGCTGTTTGTGATTCCCGCGGCATGGCGCCTGTTACAAGAGCGGAAATTACGCGCGGCAGCGATTACTCAACTATCAAGCAGCACGGCCTGATTAATCAAACACTGATTCACTTAATTTTTAACCACCAGGGAGTAGAAAATGAACACATCACTTTCGAAAGCAGTTGCCATCTTCGGATTTGCAGCACTCGCACTGACCGCGCACGCCCAAGACAAAGGTCCTAAGGCCATGAATAGCATGAGCGGGATGAAGACGGATTGCACGAAGAGCATGGATAGCATGAAAGGCATGGAGGGCATGAAAGGAATGGAGGGCATGACGGGAATGCAGGGCATGAAAATGGACTGCATTGGGAAAAACTCCGCGAAAGACGCCTCGAACATGACATCCATGAGCAACGGCGAAGTGACAGCGGTCGATAGGGTGAATAAGAGCATCACGCTCAAGCACGGCCCCATCAAGAGCAAAACTGTCGATATGGGTGCGATGACGATGTCATTCCCCGTGCAGAAAGCCTCACTGCTGACAAAGGTAAAGGTCGGCAATAAGGTTAAGTTTATCGTCGAAAATGTCAACGATGCCGCGACGGTAACGTCGCTAATCGTTCAAAAATAGGAGCGAGGCCTCATCACGAGAACATTATTTTTTTCAGTTAACGCTGCGTCCTCATCAGGTATGCCGATGGCGAACCGATAACCGTCTAAAAGAAGACCCGAGCTGCGAACGTTGCGGAGCTTGGGTCTTGCACCTGCGCGACCGTGTACGGGTAAAGTCGACTTACCCGCAGCAGCCTTTTTGCTCTTGAATAGGCGGACATTTCACCGAACCGTAGGAGCAGTACACACAGCAGTCGCCGGCCTGAGGTCTGAGTAGCGCTTTGCAGCCCTCGCATTCGTAAAAGAACTGGCATGCGTCGATAGGCATGGTGTCCTTCTTCGCAAAACCGCACTGCGGACAAGTGAGAATGGAGTCGAGAACGGTCGCACTCATATCGTTCACCTCACCTATGCACGGTGGCGGGAAAGCCGGCGTCGGTCGATGCCTTCACAAGCGCGGCCGGGGCCACCTTTGCAGGGTCAAACTTAACCGTTGCCGTCTTCTGTTCAAAATTGACCGTGGCGTCCTCAACGCCAGGCACCTTCTTTAGGGCGACTTTGATTGTCACAGGGCATAGTGAGCAAGTCATATTTCGAACGTCCAGTACGGCCGTTTGAGACGCTGCGGCGAAGACAGACGAAATCGGCAGCAGAGCTACCAAAGCAAGTCTTGTGGAGAGACGCATGTGATTTACCTTCCTAAATGAAAAATGGCACGAGCATTGGCACCGCGAGTAAGCTGAGCATCAATACCGTCAGTATCCAAAATATCAATCGTTGCCGTTTCAAAACTGCTGGGTTGGCGCAGCTAGTACCAGGCACACAGTCCGCCGGGACACGGTACAACTTCCGGAATGCCATCCAGACGAAAACAAGCGCTACTCCAATAAATACGGGGCGATACGGTTCCATAGCGGTAAGGTTGCCAATCCACGCGCCGCCGATGCCAAGCATCAAAAAGACAAGAGGTGCGACACAACAGACAGACGCTCCTATGGTCGCCAGGATGGCCAACCATAACGAGTTCAGGACACCTAGTTTCGCCATGAATACTCCTTCAACGGTATTGAGGTGTAGTATAGACTCCGTACCTTAGTACGGAATCAAGCGAAATTCTTGCCACCTCATCCCGAAAGAAATGCGTTATGTTGACAATCGGTCAAGTCGCGAAAGCGGCGAACGTGAACGTGGAAACAGTCCGGTATTACCAGCGCCGCGGACTGTTGTCGGAACCGGTTAAGCCCCTTGGAGGGCATCGACGCTACGCGGTGGACGACGTAAGGTGCCTTCAATTCATCAAACGCGCGCAGGCGCTTGGTTTCGCTTTGGATGACGTGGAAAGTTTACTCGGCCTGGATGGCGCAAATTGTTGCGAAGATACGCATGACATGGCGGTTCGAAAACTCGCCTTGATTGATGAAAAGTTGGCAGGTCTCGCAGCGATGCGACTTGCCTTGGCCGGGTTAGTTCAGCAGTGCGGGAGCGGTGCCGATTCCCGGGAATGTCCGATTATTCAGGCCCTTGCGCAAGGTTAACCACTACCGCACCTGCCCGCGACGCCGTTAATAGGAGCTTTCCTGCAGTTCAATACGCTACCCTGCCCTGCCGCGCGCAACGACAGCCGCTCTGCCAAGTGCCAACGTAACACCAACAACATCCCTCCAACCTGGTTTGATGCCGTCGACGCCACATAACCACGCTAGCGCTGTCGCTATATACACGGCTCCACACGTGGCGTACAAGGGCTTACGG